>Ga0209386_1000002_pt1 | contig 223639 bp, 185 predicted proteins | sample NGEPertwo_FD_184510 | JGI IMG/M metagenome (GOLD analysis project Ga0209386, IMG submission 184510) | Arctic peat soil microbial communities from the Barrow Environmental Observatory site, Barrow, Alaska, USA - NGEE Permafrost154B-two... | ecosystem: Environmental > Terrestrial > Soil >...
GAAGGTTAAGTAAAGACTTCGAATACAGAACAGACACAAGTGAAGCTATGATTCAGTTTGCAATGATAAAACTAATGCTTAATAGAATTAAAAAATAAAATTTAAACAGTCTCTAAATCACCGGAAATATTTTTTGGGAAGCATTTTAGAACTCATTTGTCATTAGTTTTTGTAAAAACAAATACTTCAAATCTGAATTATAATTTTTTACAACGCAAACCAATAGCTCAGCTTAATCAGGAAAATATTGTTTGGAAATACGTATGACAACTGATTGACAGTTTTGCCAACTGGCGCAATATGTTCATTTTTCCAGGCAGTCCGCTCATTTCCCCACACAAAAAACACTTGCGATCCGGGGCGGTATTCCCATCGAAACACCAGATTTGATCGGAATTGACTAAAGTTAAAATCCAGATTGTAAGTTCCGCATGGCTTCGGGGCTTCCGTCAATCGAACTGGCAATCAGTTTGGCATCCAAGAAAAATTTCTTGTCGTTCCACTGAGTTAAAAAATCAATTCCACCTGTAAATGCATTCTGGTTCAGAAATTCAAGTTGTGAATCGTTTATAAACCGGTTAGTTGAAGTAAATATTCCTCCTAAGACAGTATTCCCTTCTTTAAAATCCTGCTGAACACTACCAACGGTATAACTTAACTTGTTAATGGTTCAACCCGAACATTATTCTCTTTTCCTCCTGAATACAATTGGGCATTTTCACCGGCAGTTAAACTTTGAAGGATACCAACAGCTAAACCAATGGAGCTTTTCCCGCTGACTTTTACTGCGCTAAGTATGGATGTATTATCCGGAAATTTTAGATATTCATTCTCACCCAATTCAAGTGTGAAAGTTGGAGTATGTCCGATTCTTCGGCAGTAAAAGAGGCTGGCATCACCCAAATCGAATTTGAAAATCAATTGGCTTGGTGATAAAATCCAAAGTGGAGTGTCAAAAAAAAACAATAGAAATACCAGCTTTGGAAATTTATTCAGACAGAATATCTGATTTGAATGTGTCAATGATCTAGCCTTTCAAAAATGAAACAAAATATTACTTTTACAAAATTGAGAGATTGAAATTTGATTGCAAACAAGTGGAAATTTTCTATGAAAAATTGGCTAATCCTGGCATTGCTTTTCCTTTTCTGTTGTTTTCAAGTATCTTCAGCGAATAGAATCTTCAATTTAGCTCCGGAAGATACTGTACTTCAGCAGAAAAGGAATTACAATATCACCCGAATTTCTATTCCCCCAGTAATTGATGGAGCATTGAATGATAGCTGCTGGAAGTTGGGAGAATGGCAAAGCAATTACACACAATTTATCCCTGCATATAAAGGCAAACCAAGTTGCCGGACAGAAATTAAAGCGCTCTATGACGATAAGAACGTGTTTGTCGCAATCCGTGCTTACGATGACATGACTAAAATTAGCCACAGATTGGGGCGACGCGATAATTTTGACGGTGATATAGTTGGTGTCCATTTCGATAGCTACTTTGACCATCGGACGGCTTTCGAATTTGATCTCACTTCGACGGGTCAAAAATTGGATGTGTGGCTTCAAAACGACGGATGGGATGTGAACTGGAATGCCGTTTGGTATGGTAAAGTCGCTTATGAAGATTCAGCCTGGACTGCCGAATTCCAGATTCCACTCAGTCAGTTAAGGTACGGTCCGGCTGAAGAGCAGGTTTGGGGATTTAATTCGTGGCGAAAAATTGACCGGCTTCAGGAAGAAGAACATTGGAATTTAGTTGCAAACGATGGAACGGGAATCGTTTATACATTCGGCGAAGTGCATGGTTTGAAAGGTCTGAAAAAAGCTAAACGGATCGAATTTGTACCCTATGTTTCAGGTAAATTTACAACTTCGAAAAAAGTGAATGGAAATCCATTTGCTACTGGTTCCGACTTTAATGGTTTGGGAGGCCTCGATGCCAAAATAGGAATAACAAACAATTTCACTTTAGATGCCACCATAAATCCTGATTTTGGACAGGTTGAAGCCGATCCTTCGGTGATGAACCTTTCGGCCTTCGAAACTTATTTTGAAGAAAAAAGGCCGTTTTTTGTAGAGGGCAAAAGTATTTTTGATTTCACATTCGATAACGACCAGTTATTTTATACGCGCCGGATTGGTCATGCACCTTCTTATACACCAGGATACGAAACGGTTCGTATGCCAGAAAATACAACCATTGCAGGAGCTTTAAAATTATCAGGTAAAACCTCCGATGGACTTTCCCTGGGCATAATCGAATCGGTTACTTCAAAAGAAATGGCCGATATTTATGCTAATAACCAGAATTTCAGTCAGGTTGCGGAACCATTAACGAATTATTTTATCGGACGGGTTCAGAAAGAGTTCGACAAAGGAAATACAATCATTGGAGGAATTTTAACACATTCGCACCGCTTTATCAACGAAGATTACCTGAATTTTCTTTCGAGGAATTCATTGACATATGGTTTAGATTTCACCAGGTATTGGAACAACCGGAAATACTTTTTTGAAGTAAAGACCATTGGAAGCAGCATTAACGGAGATTCTGACGCGATCAGCAAACTTCAGACTTCATCAGCCCGTTATTACCAGCGGCCTAATGCCAGCGGTGTTTCTTTTGATACCACCCGCACAGCGCTAAATGGATTCGGGGCATCATTAAAAATTGGAAAATGGAGCAAAGGGCATTGGCGGTATAACGAAGAAATCAATATGAGATCGCCCGGCCTTGAGCTAAACGATTTGGGTTACATGACTATTTCGAATATCACCAAAAACAATACAACTGTTTCATACTTCGAAACAGAGAATTCCTGGATTTTTAAGAATTATAACTTTAATCTGTATCAACAGAATGCATGGAATGCTCATGGCACTGGCTTGTTTTCAATGGCTTCATTGGGGGCTCAAGGTGAATTCATGAACGGCTGGGCCGCGCAATTAAGTGGACAATACAAATTCAGAACTGTTGATGAATGGATTTTACGGGGCGGACCGGCAATGAAAATTCCAGATTTGATGAGCTTTTCTTATTTCCTTCAAACAAACAGTTCAAAGAAATTATTTTTCAGTATCAATGGTGAGTTTAATAACCGATTAGCTGGGAACTCTCATAATTCTTCTTTCTCTACTGAATTCAGTTACCGGCCCTGGTCAAATCTGGTTCTTTCGTTGCGACCTTCGTATCAGGAAAACAAAGACGAATTGCAGTATTTAAATCAGTTCGGGAATCCTGAAAGTACCAAAACCTATCTATTGGGAAGTATTGACAACCGTAATTGGGGAATTACCTTCCGGATGGATTTAGCTCTTACACCAGAGTTGACCATTCAATACTATGGAAGCCCTTTTGTTTCAATCGGAAAATATACCGACTTTAAGAAAGTCGACAAGCCGCTTGATTCGGATTACTACAACCGGTTTGCAATTCTGTCGCCTGAAAAAATTGACAACAGCTATAATTTTGATGATAATCAGGATGGCGTTGTTGATTACAGTATTGATAATCCTGATTTTAATTTTCATCAGTTCAGGAGCAATCTGGTCGTTCGTTGGGAATATCGCCCGGGATCTACCTTTTATATCGTCTGGGCGCAGGATAGAACCGGCTTTGAACAAGGCGGGCCTTTCGCTTTTAATCAGGGATACAGCAAAATGTTTGACCTTTATCCGAAAAATATTTTTATGATTAAATTCAATTATTGGATATCCATTTAAGTTACTGAATAAACTAAACTAAAAGCTTAAAAAATGAACTCAGCAATTAAACGACTTTCTGTCTTCCCCGATTCAAAAAGCCACTATGATATCCTCGATGGACTTCGGGGGGTGGCAGCAGTAATGGTTGTAGCTTTCCACCTTCTGGAGGCTTTTACCGGAGGCGATCATCTGAAGCAAATCATAAACCACGGTTACCTGGCAGTTGATTTTTTCTTTGTCCTTTCAGGATTTGTAATTGGCTATGCATATGACGACCGTTGGGGAAAAATGACATTGAAAAGTTTTTTCAAACGGCGTCTGATCAGGCTTCATCCAATGATTGTTATGGGGATGATTATCGGCGCAATCGGGTTTTATTACAGCGCTTCCCCAATATTGTTTCCCGGAATAAGCACCGTTCCTGTTTGGAAAATGTTGCTGGTTATGGTCATTGGCTTCACGTTGATTCCGGTACCACTCTCCTTAGATATCCGGGGCTGGCAAGAAATGCATCCGCTCGATGGTCCGGCCTGGTCACTTTTCTTCGAATACATTGCCAATATTCTTTACGCCCTTATTGTTCGGAAATTTTCGAATAAATTATTGGCTGTTTTTGTTTTCATAGCAGGTTGTGCTCTGATTCACCTGGCTGTAACAAGTCCAAATGGTGATATTATCGGTGGTTGGTCAGTCGACTCTACTCAACTTCGCATTGGGTTTACCAGATTATTGTACCCGTTCTTTGCCGGACTTTTACTTTCACGGATCAGCAAACCGGGACGGATTAAATACGCATTCTTTTGGAGTAGCTTACTCGTTGTATTGGTTTTCTCGATCCCGAGAATTGGTGGAAGTGAGCACTTATGGATGAATGGTCTTTATGATTCATTCAGTATTATATTTATTTTCCCATTGATCGTATATCTTGGTGCAAGTGGCGTGGTGGAAGGAAAATTTGCTTCAACCCTGTGTAAGTTCTTTGGTGATATTTCGTATCCAATATACATCATTCACTATCCTTTGATTTACATTTTTACTGCCTGGGTAGTTGACAATAATGTTCCAATGGGAAAAGCCTGGCCAAATGCACTACTTGTACTTTTCTTAAGCATAACTATTGCATACGCCAGCCTGAAACTTTATGATGTACCTGTACGAAGATGGCTTGGAAAACGTTTTATGACGAAAACGACTAAATAGTTTGATATTCGAACCAAAAAGAGAGAAGGATTACTTCTCTCTTTTTGGTTTCTTTATTACTCTTTCTGATTCCATTTCATCGGTCTTGGTGGTGTGATTACAGTTTCGTAACGGCACTCCGGACAAATATAAGCTTCGCAGCCGGTGCAGGCGAAACAGTTGCTGCACGATCGTGAAAGCAGCGTTTTATCCCAGCTTTTGCCGCAGTGTAAACAATTGACTGTATTGTTTAGGGTGTCGGTCATGACGGTCGCTTTAATTCTTTGTTCAGACCAAAGCCTTAATCAGCTTTACCACTCCAAAAAGTACCACCTGAGTAAAAATGATCGTTGCTCCGGAAGGTATATCGGCGAAATAGGAAATCAGCAAACCAATAAACGATGCCAGAAAGGCAAATCCTACGGAATAAAACATCATTCTGCCAAATTCACGTGTAAGGACATTTGCGGTGGCCTGTGGTATGGTAAGCAGCGATAAAATCAGGATAATTCCAACCACCCGGATGTTTAAAACGATGGTCAGCGAAATCAGGATCATCAGCAAATAATTGAACAGGGTTACTGGCAGATCAGAGGTTTTAGCAAAATCTTCGTCAAACGAAATATACAGAATCGTCCGGTAAAAAAGGGTAAAAAACAGAATGATAATAACGGCCAGTCCCAGCATCAGCCAGATTTCGGTGGTTGAAACCGTGAGAATGCTCCCAAATAAATAACTCATCAGGTTGGGCGCATATCCGGGAGTCATATATACAAAAATGATCCCAATGGCCATCCCGAGCGACCACCAGATCGCAATCGATGAGTCTTCGCGCACCTTTCCTTTGCTGCTGAACAATTGAATGCCCATTCCGGATAAAATAGAAAAAATACCCGCGCCAACCAATGGATTGATACCCAGATAATATCCCATGCCGATTCCTCCGAATGAAGCATGGGTGATGCCGCCACTGATGAAAACTATCCGGCGCGAAACAATGTAGGTACCTACAATTCCGCACGAAATGGCTGCCAGCAGTGATGCCAGAAATGCATTTACAAAAAAGTCATAGCTAAATAGCTCAATGATTATGTCCATGATGTTCGTGTTCGTCGTGTAATTTCAATACAGTATGTGGGATGTTCCCGTGAGTAATAATTTGCAGCGGGCAATTGTACGAGGTCAGTTGTTCTTCGCTGATGACGTTGCTCGGGTGATGATGCACGTTCCGGTTTACACAAGCAATAGTTTTTACAAAAAATGAAATTGTTCCCACATCATGCGAAATCAGCAGAATGGCCATTTGCTCGTTCAGTTCTTTGAGTTTCAGGTACAGTTCGCCCTCGAAATTATTATCAACATAAGTACTTGGCTCGTCCAATACCAGCAATTCCGGCTCATTCATCAATGCGCGGCACAAAAAAACACGTTGCATTTGTCCTCCTGAAAGTTCACCAATCGACTTGTTCCGGATCGAATAAATACCCATTTCTTCCAGCAGCGATTCAGCTTTATTCTTTTCATCCGTATTTTTGCGGAACGATGAAAATAAAGCTGTGTTAGCCTTTCCAGATCGGACGACATCAATCACCGAAATAGGGAACCGTTTATCGATCTGGTTCACCTGAGGCAGGTACCCGATATTGGTTTTGCTGATGAGTAAGTTCATTTCTCCGGAAATGGGTTTGATCAGTCCGAGGATGGTTTTAATCAGGGTCGTTTTTCCACCTCCGTTTGGTCCGATAACACCGACGAAGTCGCTTGAAAAAACTTCCAGATCAACATTTTCAAGTACCACATTGCCGTCGTATCCGGCCGAAAGGTTTTTTATTTCGAGCAGTTTCTTCATTTTTGAGCTGCTATTTTTTCAGTTATGTCGAGTATTTGTTTTTCCCATTGGTAGTCGATCGGATCGATGACTACCACTTCGCCACCTATTTCGCGCGACAACTGCAACGCATTCTCTGTATCGAATTCTTTCTGAATAAAAATAACATGAATGTTTTGTTCGCGTGCCAAATCCACGATATCTTTCAGGTGTTTAGGCGAAGGTTCTTTTCCGTCCAACTCAAGTGGAATTTGTTCCAGATTATACTGCCTGGCATAATAGCCGAGCGTAGGATGAAAAATAAGAATATTCCGATTCTTTAGCGGAGCCAGTTTCTGTTTTATTTCTGATGAAAGTGAATCAATTTTCGAGATAAACCGTGCGTAATTTTCTTCAAAAACTCCGGAATGCTCCGGAAAGCCAACCTTTAGCGCATTCAGGGTATTTTGGGCGATAACTTTAACTTCAGCAGGTGCCAGCCAAATATGCGGATCGAATGCTCCTGAATGTCCGTGATCATGACCTTCCTCTTCACTTTCTGCAATCGGAACAATTCCTTCCGAGCAGTTTACAATGACAAGATCTTTATTGATTTCGGTAAACTTATCTTTCCAGGCTTCTTCAAAAGTAAGCAGCCCAATCTGTAACCAGACTTTTGATTTAGCCAGATCTTTCATTTGCGAAGGTAAAACCGAATAGTTATGCGGGCTTGAACCGGGAGGAACCAGAACATTCACTTTCAGAAGGTTACCTGCAATCTGTTCGACAAAATATTTCTGCGGAAGAATACTGACCGAAACCAGACTGGCAACTTCTTTCTGTTTTGGCTGACAGGCCAGCAGGATTATAACAAGAAGATAGAGGTGTTTCTTCATATTCAAATTAGATTCTGAAGTGATTAAACATTTTCACCCAAAGATAGTTCGATTTCCGAATAGCGAAGGTCATTCCCGGCAATAATTCTTCCCGGCCAGTTTCGGTTGACCGGTTATCTGACTTTCTCTTTTTTGGGTGGAACCGGGTCGTATCCATGGGTTCCCCAGGGATGACATTTGGATATGCGCCTGACTCCAAGCCAGAATCCTTTAAACGGACCGTGGATTTTGATGGCATCGATGGCATATTGCGAACAGCTTGGATCGTGCCTGCACGAAGGGGAGGTGAGCGGCGAGATAGCGTATTTATAGAAATACACGGGAAGCATGAATATCCAGCCAACTATTTTTAATGTGAATTTTCCAATCTGTTGCATAAGAGATGATTAATCGACATTTTTAGATCGTGACATTCAGTTTCTGGTTCAAGGAAGCGTTACCGTTAATAATTTTTTCAGCCATCAACTGAACGGTTAGTTTTTCGACCATTTCAGAAAACCCATCGCGAATGAGTTTGAATTCATCGTGCATCGGACACGGATTCTCGGAGTTACAGTTTGCGAAACCAAAACCACAACTGCTGAAAAATTTGTCTCCGTCAATGGCTTTAATAATTTCGATAACAGGAAGCTCTTTTTCCGGCTGTTCAAAATAAAAACCTCCGCCACGACCTTTCCCTGCACGCACCAGATTGAAGCGCGTCATGGTCTGAAGCACTTTTGCAGTGAAGTGTTCCGGAGAGCCAACTTCAGTTGCAATGGTACGGTAACCCGGACGCGTTCCTTTCTGATTCATCATCCATATATAAACCATGGATCGTATTGCATATTCAGCTGCTTTTGATAGCATAGAAGATTTTAAAATTTTAGCCAAAATTACGCATTAATGAATTCGTTTTCAAGCTTAATGGCTTCTGGAAATAGAATATTATTTTCCAGATGAATGTGACGGTGTAAATCCTGTTCAAATTCCTGAAGTTTCTGATAGGCGTATGAAAAGGAATTGCAGGCATCTTCAGGAATAAAATAGTTATTGGTTATTACCGAAATCTGTTCAAAGCGGTCGCCTTCAGCTTCGTGTTCCTGTTTCATTACCGAAATAGGCGATTGAACAGTTCCACAATGAGAGCCGGAAAATTCGCTTCCGTTTGATTTTGCTTCAGTCATTTCCTTGATCAAAGGGAAAAGGATTTGTTCTTCTTTCGACATATGCTGAAGCAAATTGGCCGCCGCCTGGTTAAAATAATCTTCCACAACAGCCAGTTCCGGATGATGTTCTCCGTGAACCTCGGCAATTTTGTGTAAATACTTCTGCAAAACCGGGATTGCTTCCAATACATACGAATGGTGAACTTCTACAATGTGGTTAATTAGCTGATCGAGTGGGAGAGCGTGGATACGAGCTGAATCTGTTTCGGCTGAACCAATTAACGTTTTGATCGATCCAAGAACTTCATCAGCATTTACCTTTTGCCTTTTGCAGGCTTCTTCGAGTGAAATATCTCCTCCACAGCAAAAGTCAATCCTTAGTTTTTCAAAAACTTCAACCGTTTTATAATTGAAACGGGCAATTTCGCCTACGGGTGTTTGTAAATTGAGAATCATGATTTGTAATTTAAAATATTAATAATCAGTGCTTAAAATATATTTTATTTAATAGTGGATAAAAACATCCACAAATATATGGTTTTTATATTTGAATTTTTACATTTGTAAAAGAATTAAGGACATTTATATCCACTAAACAAAAATCGTATGGGTACAAGGAAATTATGGATTGGATTTACGACTGTGATGGTCGTTTCATTTGCGGTGTTATTATTTTTTGGAAGGGAAATTTACCGGAAAGCTCCCCCTATTCCGCAAAGAGTTGTCACAACTTCAGGAAGAGTGCTCTTCACCGGTCAGGACATCCTTGACGGGCAAAATGTCTGGCAATCAATCGGAGGTCAGGAATTGGGAACTTTTTGGGGACATGGTTCCTATCAGGCGCCCGACTGGACAGCCGATTGGCTTCACAAAGAAGCAATGGCCTTACTTAATCACTATGCAATGGCTGACGAAAGTATCGAATTCGCAAAATTGAATTTGGAGCAACAGGCTGCCTTAAAAGCACGTTTACAAAGCGAAATTCGCAAAAACACTTATAATATAAGCACGGGCGATCTGGTTGTTTCCGACCAGCGGGCTGAAGCTATTGCTTTGGTTCAGAAATTTTACACCGAACTATTTACCGATGGATCCGATCAGGCTGCCCTGCGCGAAGCTTATGCAATGCCTGCCAACACAGTAAAAGGTTCGGAAAGAATGGCTCAAATGACTGCCTTTTTCTTTTGGGGTTCGTGGGCGACTGTTACAAACCGTGATGGTTCCGACATATCCTATACCAATAACTGGCCGGCCGAAGAACTGGTCGGAAATCATCCAACAAGTTCACTGATTTTATGGACCGGATTCAGCATTGTCGTTTTACTGGCAGGAATTGGATGGCTGACATGGTATTATGTTTCGAACCGTGAAAATGAAATATCGGATACCATACCTACAACTAATCCGGTAATCGGATTAACGCTGTTTCCTTCGATGAAGGCAACACTCAAGTATTTCTATGTGGTACTGTTACTGTTCCTTGTTCAGATTGGAATGGGAATTATTACGGCACATTACGGTGTCGAAGGAACTGCTTTCTACGGCTTTGATCTGGCCAAATTCCTGCCCTACTCCCTTTCGCGAACCTGGCATGTTCAGATGGGAATTTTCTGGATCGCTACTTCATGGCTGGCGACCGGTTTGTTTTTTGCCCCTGCCATCGGCGGGAAAGATCCAAAATACCAAAGTTTGGGCGTCAACTTTTTATTCATTGCACTCCTTATCATTGTTGGCGGGTCAATGGCTGGTCAGTTCTTTGCAATTATGCAGAAACTTGGTCTGGTAACCAATTTCTGGTTTGGACATCAGGGATACGAATATGTTGATCTTGGCCGTTTCTGGCAGATTTTCCTTTTAGTAGGGCTTTTCATCTGGTTATTCCTGATGGGACGCGCGATTTTGCCAGCATTGAAAAAACGCAGTGATAGCCGCGAGTTATTGATCATGTTTCTGATCTCGTGCGTTGCTATTGCCGGATTTTACGGAGCTGGTTTAATGTGGGGCCGTCAAACTAATCTTGCTATTGCCGAATACTGGCGTTGGTGGGTGGTTCACCTTTGGGTAGAAGGTTTCTTTGAGGTTTTTGCAACCGTCATCATTGCCTACCTGTTCGTTCGCATGGAGCTGATCAAAGCAAGATACGCCACAACAACGGTTCTGTTCTCAACCATCGTTTTCCTTTTTGGCGGAATTCTGGGTACTTTTCATCATCTGTATTTCTCCGGAACGCCTACGGCTGTTTTGGCACTCGGATCAAGCTTCAGTGCGCTCGAAGTGGTTCCATTGGTACTCATTGGATTTGAAGCCTGGCACAATCTTCAGCTAAGTCGAGCAGCTGATTGGGTAAAAGCCTACAAATGGCCGATTTACTTCTTTATTGCAGTCGCATTCTGGAACTTTTTAGGAGCAGGTATATTCGGATTTGTAATTAATCCACCGATTGCTCTTTATTATATGCAAGGACTCAATACAACAGCGGTTCACGGACATACCGCACTGTTTGGAGTTTATGGCATGCTTGGTATCGGTTTGACTTTGTTTGTATTGCGAGAAATGAACCATAAGAATGAGTGGAAAGATAAAGTCATAAAAATATCCTTTTGGTCAATTAATCTGGGATTACTCCTGATGGTGCTGATTAGCGTGTTACCAGTAGGATTAGCTCAAACCTGGGCAAGTGTATCACATGGTTTATGGTACGCACGGTCTGCCGATTTTATGCAACTACCCTGGATGCAGACACTCCGTTGGATGCGCGTGTTTGGCGATACCATCTTTGCCTTTGGTGTAGTTGCACTGATTTATTTTGTGATTGGTCTTAAAACTGGCTGGTCGTTGAAAAAAGTTTAATCGGGAGCAAGTAAAAAGGTAAAAATAAAATGATGATGCATCGGCTTTTTCTGATAAAAAAATCAGGAATAAGTTGGTGCATTACCTTTAGGTTTTGGATTATACTATAATTCCAGAAACTTAAAATGAAAAAAATCTCCATCCAATGAGAAAAACTGTTTTTCTCATTGGATGGAGATTTTACATGAAAAAGTTTTTTATAAATGTTAGATACTATATCTAACGGACTGATGTGGTGATAATATTTGCCCTTCCGGGAGGATGAAAAGTTATTTTTTTAGCCCCAATTGCTTTCATGAATGGCAATGGCTCTTCCCAGAAAGGTTTCTTTTCGAGCGAATATTGTTTAAGCCATTCGTACAATTCGTCGTTATTAAATTGTTTGCTGATGTCGTGTCCCTGATTAATCAGGCGGGTGAATTTTACATTGGCATGCATCTTTTCAAGGGCTTTCACCATCACTTCTGAACGGCTTATCGGGATTTGCCGGTCGGCTGTTCCATGAAATACCCAGATGGGCGTTTTACTGAGATGGTCGGCCCATCGGACATCAGCTCCTCCACACATGGGCGAAATGGCGGCAAAACGTTCGGGCATCCTGTTCGCCAGCGCCCAGGTTCCGAAACCACCCATGCTCATTCCAATCAGGTAGACCCGTGCATCATCAACGCGCAATTTACCGGCAACTTCATCGTAAACCGGATTAAACCAATCTTCAGAAGACCAGTTTTTGTTCCACGGACATTGTGGAGAAACGACAATAAAATCCATTTTTTTCCCTTTAGCCAGGTAATAAGGCAAACCATAGCGCTCTAAGCTTTCCAGATTCTTGCCACTCGCGTGACGGCCATGAAGATAAAAAATGACGGGCCATTTTTTATCTGGATATTTGTTGTAATCTTCCGGAACGTGCAATAGATAGTTGTATTTTACCTTTTTAAACGTGGTTGATGCCATTGTTTTTTGAACCGCTAAATTCAATAAAAAGGCAATAAAAAGGCCAAGAATAATATGTTTAGAAATGATCTTCAAACTTTCTGTTTTTCTGTTTCCGATGGTGAAGCTATGAAAATTGAATCAGACAATCTTCAGCGTTAACAATTTTTAGTAAATACGAAAAAAGGGAAGATGACTAAATAAAGTCGTCTTCCCTTTCATATCGTCAGAAGATGTGATGTTTACAGATTTATTATTTTTCAAGTTCCTTGTAAACCAAAGCGCTTGCACCCACAATTGCTGCATCACCAGGCTTTAACTGCGATGGCAAAATCTGGATTTTATTTTTAAACGAAGTTAACAAATGTTGCTCCATACTTTTTTTAGCTGGTTTGAAGATATAATCGCCGGCAGCTGTAGGGCCACCGAACAAAAATATAGCTTCAGGACTCAGGTGATGAGCAGTATCCGCAAAACCCTGACCAAGCCATTTACCCGTTTGTTCGAAAACTTCTATCGCAACTTTATCTCCTTTTTTCGCAGCTTCAAAAATCATCTTCGAATCCAGCTCATTGAATGATTTATCGGCTAGTAAACTGTCGGTTGCATTATACTTCACCATCAGTTCAAAAGCAGTACGTTTCATGCCAGGTGCAGAGCAGTATGCTTCAAAGTGGCCCAAAGCACCACAACCGCATAATCGTCCGCCGGGAATTAGTGTCGTATGTCCGCATTCGCCGGCAAAACCATCACTTCCATAAACCAGGTCTCCATTTACAACGACACCGCTGCCAACACCCGTTCCGAGGGTGTACATCACAAAGTTTTTCATTCCTTTGGCACCACCATAGATCATTTCCCCAATAGCAGCAGCATTGGCATCATTGGTTAAAGTGATAGCCTGAAATTCAGGAAATTTAAGTTTCAGTAGTTTCACCAGTGGTACAATTCCTTTAAATGCCAGGTTTGCTGCGTGTTCAATTGTTCCGGCATAATAGTTCCCGTTGGGAGCACCAATACCGATTCCCATAATTCCAATTTCAGGATTCATCAATTTGACTGATTGGATCAGTTCATTGATGGCCAGAGTTAAATCGTCGATATAAAGGGTAACATTACCATGAGAAGGAGTTGCAATATTGTCTTTTACCATTACATTTCCCAAATCATCTACAACTCCTATGGCAGTATTTGTTCCGCCAATATCAATACCGATAGCTACTTTTTTCATCCCAAAAAAATTGAGTTAATAAATTGTAATTGAATATTTTAGAATGAGACTTGCCTGACAAACCAAGCTTAGTCCCCTTGTATTCCAGCTCTATTGGATGAACGATTTTCACTTCCTGTTAACGCGAAGTTACTTTTTGACCTTAGTGTCACTGTTCGCTTATCGTTTTGTCTTTGTTAATTATGGTTCAGTTTATGAACCTGAACAAAATTAAAAATTTAATCCAACTATTCCGGAGCAGCGTTGAAATTCACAAAAAAAAAGACGGAACGCCTTGCATGAATTTGCAAAACGTTCCGAAATACTTTAAATTATTCTGAAATTATTATTTCCTTGACACTTTCACTTTCGTAGTCGGGTCCATGCTTAAATTCCGGTTTTCAACTTCACGAATGACATTAGCTGCCATTTCAGCAAAAACGATCCCGGCAGGTGAATTTTCATCGAATGCAGGTGGATTTCCTGAATCGCTTCCCTCGCGGATTCCCTGAACAATCGGCACCTGTCCAAGCAAAGGTAAACCAAGCTTCTCAGCCAGTTTTACACCACCACCCTGACCAAAAATGTAGTACTTGTTATCCGGAAGTTCTTCAGGAGTAAACCAGGCCATATTCTCAATAATCCCCAGCACAGGTACATCAACACCCTTTCCTTTAAACATGTTGACTCCACGGATAACATCGGCCAGCGCAACATCCTGTGGAGTAGTCACAATGATAGCTCCGGTGACAGGAACTGTTTGTACCAGCGTCAGGTGAATATCACTGGTTCCGGGAGGAAGATCAAAAAGCAAATAATCAAGTGCGCCCCAGTTGCCGTCAGTAATCAATTGCCCCAGAGCTTTCGAAGCCATCGGGCCACGCCATACCACTGCATCTTCAACTCCAACAAAAAAGCCTACCGACAAAAAACCGACTCCGAATTTACTGATGGGTTGTATCCGTTCTTTGCCGTCGACACGAACACCCGCCGGTTTAATATCTTCCGCTCCAAACATTTTTGGAATTGATGGTCCAAAAATATCGGCGTCAATCAATCCGACTTTGGCTCCGGTTTTCGCGAGTGCAATGGCCAGGTTGACCGAAACGGTTGATTTTCCAACTCCCCCTTTTCCTGAAGCTATTGCAATCAGATTTTTCACACCGGGTAAAACCGGGCGTTCCATCTGGTGGATAGCCTTGGCTGTAATGTTTCCTTTAATTTCGGCTTCGGGACCTACATAAGTCAGAATGGCTTCTTCGCAGGCCGCAATAACTGCAGACATATTTGGATCATCCGAACGTTGGAAAACCAGCGAGAAGGTGATTTTTTTGCCGGCAACCCTGATTTCCTGGGCCATGTCGAGCGAAACAATATCCTGAGTGCTTCCGGGAAAAATAACATTCCGGAGGGCATCGGTAATATTTTTGGGTACAATTAATTTACGCGGTATTTCAGTCATATTTTTTAATTTAAATAATACTTTTTAATAACAAATTAGTCCATTGCAAGTTCAGCCGATGGATTCCAGAAGTGTTTTTCAAAATCGATAATCTGATCATCAATGACCTGAATTCCTTCAGCCTCCAGAAACTCCTGCATAGCCGTCGGAGTGCCAAAATGATGTTTGCCGGTTAATAAGCCATTTCTGTTCACCACTCTGTGCGCCGGTACATATTTTTCCTGAACGTGTGCATTGTTCATGGCCCAGCCAACCATACGCGACGATTGTGCCGATCCGAGAAAAGTGGCAATTGCACCGTAGCTGGTCACTTTCCCGGGAGGAATCATGCGGACTACTTCGTACACTTTTTCGTAAAAGGTCTCACCCAACCCCTCCGAAGGAGCGGAGAAAGAAACGGTTCTTTGAGATCCTTGTTTTAACATGCAAAAATATTTTTCGTAATCAGGCATCACGTACATTTCAATTTTCAAGCTCCTTTCTCCATATAATGGACGGGCAGAAAATTGGGATAAAAGTCTCCCCACCGGGGAGATTTAGAGGAGCTTTATTCTTTCGCATCCCGCCCGAAACTGCGGTACGGATCTTTTTCAATCTCCACTTCAGGTTCACGTAACGGATCGGTATGGCTAAGTTTAAATCCAACATATTTGATTGTCAGACCGCGGTCGAGCCATTGTTTTTCGTAGAAAGTCTGTATCGAGAGTATTTCGTCGAGCAGTTCCGAATGATACAGATCGTCGGTTTGCCTGATCACCTCAAGCTTATTTTCAGCGACCATGGCTTCGGTGTAGCGATACATAAAATTACTATCCGATTTCAGGTGAATAATTCCGTTTGGAACCATTATCCGACGGTAGTTTTCAATAAAATTGGTAGCTGTCATCCGTCTGCGTGTCTTCTTCATCTGCGGATCGGGGAAAGTAAGCCAGATTTCGGACACTTCGCCATCCGCAAAAAACATCCGGATATTTTCGATGTTGGTACGTAAAAAACCAACATTCTTTAATTCCATATTTATGGCCTGAGTCGCGCCTTTCCACATTCGGGAACCTTTGATGTCAAGGCCGATAAAATTATATTCAGGATAATGTGCGGCTAGTTTTACAGCATATTCACCTTTTCCGCAACCCAATTCGAGAATAACCGGATTGTTGTTCCCGAAAAAAGTCTCACTCCATTTTCCTTTGTACCGAAAACCTTCTGTTTGAACTTGTTTGTACGAAACATGAACCACATGTTCGTAGGTTGCCAGATCGGCAAATTTTGATAGTTTATTCTTCCCCACTATTCTGAATTTAATTTCTGTGCCTGAATCATGAATTGTATTTCGCTGAATCAGGTTTTTTTCGTCATTTTTTGTAAGCCGGACTCGTGAATGGATTGCTGTCAGTAGGTTTTCTCAATACGGATGCCGACATCCCTGATTCCCGGAAGAACTTTGTCACGCATTCCCTGTTTAATCAGAAATTGGTACTCTCCTTTTCTCGGGAAATAAACACTGGTTTTATAAAGAATCTGATTGTCATGAAGTCCACCTATTCCGCTGCCTTTCCAACGGCCAGAGGGGTCGGCCAGAGTGAATTCGACTGTATCTGTTCGCATGATTCCATCGGGCGAACCAATCGTCAGAAAAAGATAAATGTTGCTGTATGGATAAGTCCCCTTGTTCCGAATGTTTACATACAAATTATGGTTTTTAATCGTATCGGTCAGTTGCACATGAAAAACCACGACTGAATCCTTGTTCCATCCATTTTTATCCAGCTCGTAATACGATTCGAAAACTCTTTTCCGGTCGCACGATACAATACCTGCTAATAGGAAAAGGATCATTAAATAAAAGAAAAACTGCTTCATGATTTTGGTTTGAATTTTCTCCGGCGGTTATTGTTGCCGCGTTTTTTGCCGCCCGAATGCTTGGCATCATCGAAACGTGTTAATGTATCACGGTCTGATCCAGCTTCGAAATCCATTTTTTCAATGGCAGGTTTGGTCTCAAAATCCTGAACCAACAGAGCTACTTTTTTACCTTGCTTATTCGACCGGATGATTTCTTTCACCCTGTCAACCGAGACAGGAATGAAATTACCCGACTTATCTCCAATTTTTGAATACCAGAATATTCGTTTGAAAATATCAGCTTTCTGATACTGAAACGTTCCGTTTTCAGCTTCGAGCTGAATATTGGCAGGCGGAAAATCTTTCTGAGCATCGAGATAGGTATCAACTTCGAAGTTGAGGCAACATTTGAGTTTTCCACACTGGCCGGCCAGCTTTTGCGGGTTCAGCGAAATGTCCTGATAACGGGCGGAATTGGTATTAACCGATACAAAATTACTGATCCAGGAGGCGCAGCATATTTCGCGTCCGCATGGGCCGATTCCTCCAATTCGTCCGGCTTCCTGTCTGGCACCAATCTGTTTCATTTCAATGCGAATCCTGAAGGTGTCGGCCAGCACTCTGATCAGCTGACGAAAATCAACACGGTCATCGGCCAGATAGTAGAAAATGGCTTTGGTTTTATCGCCCTGGTATTCAACATCGCCAATTTTCATATTCAGATTCAGTTCCCTGGCAATCTGGCGCGAACGAATCATGGTTTGGTGTTCTAGTGCAATAGCTTCTTTCCATTTGTCGATATCGGCCTGTTTAGCCTTTCTGTATATTTTGCGGATTTCACCGTTAATGAGCGTGACTTTGTGCTTTTTCATCTGGTTAATGACCAGATCTCCTGTCATGGTAACAATACCGATATCGTGTCCCGGATTGGCTTCGATGGCAACAATATCGCCCGGATCCAGTTTTAGACTATTTACATTCCGGAAAAAATCTTTTCTTGTATTCTTGAACTGAACCTCAACCACATCACTTGGATTGGCATCATTGACTATATCATTGAGCCAGTCATAAACGTGGAGTTTGGAACAGGTACCACCATGACCGTTGCAACAACCGCGATCAACCAAATTGAGATCATCCATATTTGTAGAGTCAAATCAAAAATTAAAAGTACAACGTATTAAATCGAGTGGCATAAAAAATCTGAAATCTGATTGAATCGCTGACACAACAGAAGATTAGTTAACAGTTTGAAAACTGACAAATTACAGTTCAGGAAAATAAATTGCCACAACTGTGCAAAAATAGTTATAAAACCATAACAAAACAAGATGAATGCTGAAGCCTTATGAGAATCAATTTTCATTCTTCAACGAATTTCTCCTATAAAAACTGCAAAAGGATTAATTTAAGTAATGAGAACTATTAAATGTCGTATTCTGGTTTTGACAATATGTCCTTTCAGGCGAGATACCTGTAATTGATTTTACCACAGATTACTCAGAAAAACACGACATTATTTCATTCTTATTACTTAAACGTTACTTCCTGATCAGTTTCATAACTTTAAAAGTAACATCCGTAAAAATAATCCGTGGATTTCCATTCATCCCGATGTGTGCAAAAGCAGTTTCAAATACTTCGGTCAGTTCAACGATGTTCCGTTCGTTGATAAATGGAGAAAACCGTTTCGAAAATTCTTCCTCCTGATCGCTCATAAAGGATAAATTTCGATTTTTCAGGTTGTACATGAAATTTTCGCGAAGGATAATCAGGAAATAGTTGAGCAAACTTTTTTGTTTTTCACGGCCAATTCCGGCAACCTGATCAACCCATTTAAACAGATCGCTGTATTTTCGTCCGTACGAAAACCGCATCAGTTCCTTAAATCGTTCGAGATTAAAAAGTATTTGTTCGTCGGGTTGAAGCAACTCCAACGCTTTGCCATAATTTCCTCTGGCCAGGTGTACAATATTCCGGATATCACAGCCTTCTGCTTCCGGCACTTCCTGTATTGCTTTCCCAAGAGCAACTGAATCGATAGGAGGGATGGTAATGAGCTGACATCTCGACCGTATGGTACTGAGGATGTCTTCTTCGTTTTCAGTAATCAGGATAAACAAAGTTTTTACCGGCGGTTCTTCAATCATCTTTAGCAGCTTATTGGCACAGGCTACATGCATTTTCTCCGGCAGCCAGATGATCATTGTCTTGTATTCCGATTCGTACGATTTGAGGTTGAGCTTCCGGATAATTTCTTCGCTTTGGTGCGAATAAATCAAACCTTGTGCATTCTCAACACCAATTTGACTGAACCATTGATCCATGCTAAAATAAGGATTCCGACCAACCATCATTCTCCAATCTTCCAGAAAATTATCAGAAACAGGCTTTTCGAATTTCTTTGTTTTGATGACCGGAAAAACAAAATGCAAATCCGGATGGATCAATTTCCTGATTTTTTTGCACGACGGACATTCGCCACACGAATCACCGGCTTGCCGGTTGGTACAGGCAACATACTGCGCATAAGCAATTGCAAGTGCCAGTTTTCCCGTTCCCGGAGGGCCCGCAAAAAGCTGCGCATGGCTTACTCTTTCTTCATTTACCGACTGAATCAGTCGTTGCTTGGTAGCGTCTTGTCCGATAACTTCTTTAAAAAACATACTGGATCGATTGTGGAGTGTCAAAAATAACAATTCCTGACGCGAAAACGAGTTTTGCTGAAAATTAAGATTTCAACAAAACATTAAATTCAGGAAACGATGGTTCCTGAAAATTTATCCCACTGATATATTTTTTATATTTGAGCTGAATTTAAGTAACGCTAAAAAAAACACATATGCAAACTATTGAAACCTATGATTTCACCGGCAAGAAAGCTCTTATTCGTGTAGATTTTAATGTGCCTCTTGACGAAAATTTTGTAATTACTGATGATACCCGTATGCGTGCGGCCGTTGAAACCATCAACAAAGTAATCGAAAAAGGTGGATCTCCAATTGTCATGTCTCATTTTGGCCGTCCCAAAGCCGGACCGGAAGCCAAATACTCCATGTGCCACCTAGTAAGTCATTTGAGCGAATTGCTGGGTCGTGATGTTAAAATGGCTCCGGACTGTATTGGTTCAGAAGTTTTGGCTATGTCTAAGGCTTTAAAACCAGGCGAGGTGATGTTGCTCGAAAACCTTCGCTTCCACAAGGAAGAAGAAAAAGGCGACGAAGCTTTTTCTGAACAACTGGCTGCCAATGGCGACTGCTGGATTAACGATGCTTTCGGAACCGCACACCGCGCACATGCTTCTACAGCTGTTATTGCCAAATTTTTCCCGAACGACAAAATGTTTGGTTACCTGATCGAAAGCGAAGTGGCCAGCCTGGATAAAGTGATGAAAAATCCACAGCGTCCGTTAACTGCTATTATGGGTGGAGCTAAAGTTTCTTCAAAAATCACCATCATCGAAAATCTGCTGGATAAAGTTGATAACTTAATTCTGGGCGGTGGTATGACTTTCACCTTCATTAAAGCTAACGGCGGCGAAGTTGGAAGTTCACTGTGCGAAATGGATTATCTGGATATGGCTTTAAATATCGAGAAAAAAGCCGCTGAAAAAGGCGTGAAAATTTATATGGCCTCTGATATTGTTGCCGCTGATGCCTTTAAGGCTGACGCGAAAACTAAGATTATCGAGTCAAATGCTATTCCGGAAGGATGGATGGGATTGGATGCAGGCCCAAAAAGCATTGATTTATTTACAGATGTAATCGAAAATTCAGGCACCATTTTATGGAATGGTCCGGTTGGTGTTTTCGAAATGGAAAAATTTGCCGCTGGCTCAAAAGCCGTGGGTGAAGCCATTGTAAAAGCTACTGCAAAAGGAGCTTTCTCGCTGGTTGGTGGTGGTGACTCTGTGGCCTGTGTAAACCAGTTCGGTTTTGCCGATGGTGTTTCATACATTTCAACTGCAGGTGGCGCATTACTCGAATACCTCGAAGGAAAAACACTTCCGGGAATTGCAGCAGTGAGAGGAGAATAAAAATATTCCTTGCTGAAAATACAAAATCCCCGGGGCAAACGCTTCGGGGATTTTTTATTATATTGAGCTCATCAAGTAAAAAGAGATACCAGTATAAAAAATCAGGCGAAATCATGAAGAAATCACAACTTGCCATCGAAAATTTCAAAACCCTCAATTGCGCTCAATCTGTACTATTGAGCTTTTCCGGAGAATTTAAACTTGACGAAACTACTGCTCTGAAGATTGCCAGCGGCTTCGGCGGTGGAATGGCCATGGCCGAAACCTGTGGCGCGGTTACAGGTGCCTACATGGTTTTGGGCCTGAAAGCACAAACTGAAGGGAAAACCATTCAGGAAATAAAGGCTGAAACCAAAGCGAATGTTCGTAAGTTTAATGAGTTATTCAAAGCTAAGCACGACTCACTCAGATGCAAAAAACTGCTTGGAGTCGACACTTCTACTCCTGAAGGTGCAGCCGAAGCGAACGAAAAAGATCTGTTCAATAAGGTTTGTTCAGAACTTGTTGCTTCGGCATCCGAAATACTGGAGGAAAATTTCTAAGCAGGGGAACAGTTAAACCACCCGAGAAATAAACCATTAAAACGATAAATTATGAAATGTAATGTTGGGTCAATTGACCGTGTTATTCGTATTGTAATTGGACTTATAATCGCGATTGCAGGTATCATTTTTAAAAGTTACTGGGGTATAGTCGGAATTGTGATTATGGCTACCGGTGTTTTCGGTTATTGTGCGCTTTATTCGCTGTTGAATATCAATACGAAGAAGAAAATTTCGTAACGACACATTCTTGTACGAAGAAGAGAAGCTGCCAAATCCTGACAGCTTCTCTTTTGTTTTTTAACATCCTAATTTGTTGACACCATTCTGCCGAATTGCAGAGTGTACAATCCGGATTTGCAAAATGCTGGTTCCCGATTGTGCAGGCATGATTGTTAAAGCCATGTCGCGCTCATCGCACGCGTTATCGAAGTATGAGAAACTAGCCGTCATCTAATTCATGGAGAAAAACAAAGATCAAATAGACTCCAGAGAAAAACGTGAAATAGAAACAAAACTACGAACAGACAAAAAAAATGGGAAAGCCTCATAAAATCAATTAATTTTGCACCTGCTTTCAAGAAATATATTTTTTATGAAGACATACTCTGCAAAACGCCTGGCATTATCAATTACTGTTTTATTACTGATTTCAAATTTTGGATTCTTTCTGATCGAATCGAAAAAAGATTACGGGTCCGTTTTTTCAATTCTGTTTATCAGCCTGTTCTGTGCAGCTTCCTATTTTATTGTTCTTTTTATCCTGAACAGGTACATCAACGATAAAATCAAACCCATTTATAAAACGATTCGCGAGGTTCCCATTATCGCAAAAGAGAGCAAGGTGTTCGAAACAATTAGCTCAGTTAACATATCCGACGTTCAGAAAGAAGTTGAGGAGTGGGCAAAAAACCAGAATGAGGAAATCACCCGACTGAAAGATTTGGAAAGATACCGGAAAGAGTTTGTGGGCAATGTTTCACACGAATTGAAAACGCCGATTTTCAACATTCAGGGTTATGTGTCAACCTTGCTCGATGGTGGAATTGACGATCCAAAAATCAATAAATTGTACCTCCAGCGTACGGACAAAAGTATCGACCGGCTAATTTCCATTGTTGAAGATCTGGAGTCGATAACTAAACTTGAATCCGGGGAATTAACCTTGAATTACGTTGAATTCAACATGGTGCGCTTAACCGAAGAGGTATTTGAACTTGCACAAATGCTTGCCAACGAACGCAATATCACGCTTCAATTCACTACAAAAACAGAAAAACCCATCATGGTTCTTGCTGACAGAAAGAGGATTATGGAAGTCATGAATAATCTTGTAGGGAACGGCATTAAGTATGGAAAGAAACGAGGGCATGTAAAGGTAGGTTTCTACGATTTAAATGAAACCATCATGATCGAGGTTAGCGACAATGGTATCGGTATGGATAAAACCCATTTGTTCCGCATTTTTGAACGCTTCTACCGCATCGACAAATCAAGGTCACGCGAACAGGGTGGAACCGGATTGGGTTTATCAATCGTAAAACATATCATCGAAGCACACAACCAAACGGTCAATGTCAGAAGCATTTCTGAAAAAGGAACGACCTTTACTTTTACTCTTGAGAAAGCAAAATAATCATCTACGTTTAAGGGAAAAGGAAAAAGGTAAAGGAAAAAAGCAAAATAATCAAATGAAATTGCTAATTTTCAGACGTTTTAAAAAAAAAACAGATTATCTGACCCAAGAGTAATTTTTACTTTTAAATTCAAATACACAAATACTATGAGCGACAGTCAATCAAAAATTCTGCTGGTCGATGACGAAGTTGATATTCTGGAGTTTATCAGCTACAATCTCGAGAAAGAAGGATATAAAGTTTATACTGCTCAAAATGGTGCAGAAGCAATTAAGATAGCAGAAAAGACACTTCCTGATCTGATTATTCTGGATGTAATGATGCCAGAAATGGATGGTATTGCAGCTTGCGAAGAAATCAGAAGAATTCCGTCGCTGCAACATACCATGATTGCATTTTTGACTGCGCGTGGCGAAGATTATTCTCAAATTGCAGGATTCGAAGCAGGTGCCGATGATTACATCACCAAACCAATCCGGCCGAAAGTACTTGTAAGCAGGGTAAAAGCGCTATTGAAACGCACTTCAGCTTTTGGCACTGCTCCAGCAGCTGTTGTCGACAGTGGTCATACCATTACCATCGGGAATATTGTCATTGACAAGGAACGTTACCTGATCTTAAAAGATGGCGTTGAAATGGTTTTACCCCGAAAAGAGTTTGAACTGTTATCGCTTCTGGTTTCTAAACCCGGGAAAGTATTTACCCGTGAAGAAATATATTATTCGGTATGGGGCGACAACGTTGTTGTCGGCGATCGTACCATCGATGTGCACATCCGAAAGCTTCGTGAGAAAATAGGAAACGAACAAATTAAAACCCTAAAAGGAATCGGCTATAAGTTTGTTGACTAATTGAGCAGGATTCTTTAAATTAATACTTTTGTCTGTTTTTCAGGACAGAGCATATAAAACCAGACCAATAATCCATCCCGGTATATTGGTCTGGTTTTTTCTATTCGTATGGGACTCCATTTTTCTTTCCGCTCACTAGGTAAAATTATACCTGAATAGTATTCAATGGATGCAATTCAATAGTTTACTAAAGCGTGAAGAAGCTTTTGGAATTCCAAGACTAAATTTTTTCTATATTTGTACCTTTTAAAAACAAGGCTTTAATTTAGGTTTCGATGAGTAATAAATTTCAGGTTTACAAGCAATTAGACCTTTCCAAAATCAACAAAGATGTGTTGAAGAAATGGGAAGACGACGATACATTTCATAAAAGCATTTCGACCAGAGAAGGTCATCCAACCTTTGTATTTTATGAAGGACCACCATCAGCGAATGGAATGCCCGGCATTCACCATGTGATGGCACGTGCAATTAAAGATACCTTCTGCCGGTACAAAACCATGAAAGGCTTCCGCGTTCACCGTAAAGCCGGATGGGATACTCACGGATTACCGGTTGAACTTGCCGTTGAGAAATCGCTTGGAATTACAAAAGATGATATTGGTAAAAAAATAAGCGTCGCTGAGTACAATGCTGCATGCCGCACCGAGGTGATGAAATATACCCGTGAATGGGAAGAATTGACTCGTCAGATGGGCTATTGGGTGAACATGGAGGATCCTTATGTGACCTACGACAGTCGCTATATGGAAACCGTCTGGTTTTTATTAAAACAGCTATACGAAAAAAATCTGATCTACAAAGGATATACGATTCAGCCATTTTCGCCTGCTGCCGGCACCGGATTAAGTTCGCATGAACTCAATCAGCCCGGTTGTTACCGCGATGTAAAAGATACAACTGCAATTGCCCAGTTTAAAGCCATCAGGAATGAAAAATCTGAATTTCTGTTTGAAAATGTGGATACTGATGTGTACTTCATCGCCTGGACTACTACCCCATGGACTTTACCATCGAACACGGCCTTGTGCGTAGGTCCAAAAATCACCTACCTGAAAGTCAGATCATTTAATCCATACACCGGAGAACCCGTTACATTAATTCTGGCTCAAAAACTGTTGGCAGCTCATTTTGATCCGAAGAATGAGAGTCTTGCTCTTGAAGATTATATACCTGGTGATAAAAAAATACCTTACCGCGTTTTGGCCGAATACGCCGGAACCGAACTGGAAGGAGTTAGCTATGAACAACTCATCAACTGGGTAAAACCAAAAGGCGATGCTTTTCGCGTGATAACCGGCGATTTCGTAACAACTGAAGATGGAACCGGAATTGTACATATCGCACCCACATTTGGTGCGGATGATGATCGCGTTGCCAAACAACACGAAATCTCGCCGCTAATTGTCGACGATCTGGAAGGCAAGCGCCAGCCTTTGGTTGACCGTAACGGACGTTTTTTCCTGATCGAAAATATGGATCCGGAGTTTGTAGCCGAATATGTGAATCAGGAGACGTATCCTGAGTTTGCCGGCCGCTTCGTGAAAAATGAATACGATGAGAATCTTACCGAGGACGATGCTACGGTAGACATTGACATCTGCGTAATGCTGAAAAAAGAGAACAAAGCCTTTAAAGTTGAAAAGCATGTTCACTCCTACCCTCACTGCTGGAGGACTGACAAGCCAATTCTGTATTATCCGCTTGATTCCTGGTTCATCAAGACTACCGCAGTAAAAGATAAAATGATTGCCCTCAATAATACGATCAACTGGAAACCTGCCTCAACCGGAACAGGACGTTTTGGAAACTGGCTTGAAAACCTGGTTGACTGGAACCTGAGCCGTTCGCGATTCTGGGGCACTCCACTTCCGCTGTGGAGAACTGAAGACGGAGAGGAAACCAAATGTATTGGTTCGACAGAAGAACTAATGAACGAAATAGATGTGGCTGTTTCTGCCGGAATCATGGAAAAGAATATCTATGCTGGTTTTGAAATCGGGAACAACTCGAAGGAAAATTATGAAAAGATTGACCTTCATCGTCCGTTTGTGGATGACATCTTCCTCGTTTCCTCAACCGGTAAAAAGATGTTCCGCGAACCCGACCTGATTGATGTTTGGTTCGATTCAGGAGCAATGCCTTATGCGCAGCGTCACTTCCCATTCGAATCTAAAGAAAAATTTGACGAGGTATTCCCTGCGGATTTCATAGCTGAAGGTGTTGACCAAACCCGGGGATGGTTCTTTACACTTCATGCAATATCGACGATGATCGATGAATCGGTGGCATTTAAAAATATCATTTCAAACGGATTGGTACTCGATAAAAACGGCAACAAGATGTCGAAGCGTTCGGGAAATGCCGTTGAACCGTTTGCTGCCATCGAAGAAAACGGCTCCGATCCGCTACGCTGGTACATGTTGACTAACTCTCAACCATGGGACAACCTTAAATTCGATATGCTGGGCGTTGACGAGGTTAAACGTAAATTCTTCGGAACACTTTACAACACCTACAATTTCTTCGCAATGTATGCCAACATCGACGGATTTACTTATGCCGAAGAAGAAATTCCGGTTTCTGAAAAGCATGAAATCGATCGATGGATCATTTCCTTGCTGAATTCGCTCGTGAAAGACGTTGAAGAAAGTCTCGAAAACTATGAACCAACACGCGCCGGACGTGCTATTTCAGAATTTGTTTCAGAAAATCTGAGCAACTGGTTTGTTCGTCTAAGCCGCAGACGTTACTGGGGAGGTTCTTACGATACCGATAAAATTTCGGCTTATCAAACACTGTATACCTGTTTAAATACGGTAGCAAAACTTTCAGCACCAATGGCTCCGTTCTTTGCTGATCAGCTATACACCGACCTGAATAAAATATCAGGAAAAGAACCCGACCAAAGCGTTCATCTGGCTGATTTCCCGGTTTGCAATGAGTTGCTCATTAACCGCGATCTGGAAATAAAAATGGCAATTGCTCAAAAAGCATCGTCAATGATATTAGGACTTCGCCGGAAAGAGAAACTAAAAGTTCGTCAGCCACTGGCCAAAATCATGATTCCTGTTCTGAATAAAGAGTTTCAGGAGCAATTTGATTCAGTGAAAAATATCATACTATCGGAAGTAAACGTAAAAGAGGTGGAATACCTGACTGATGCAACAGGTATCATCAGCAAAAAAATAAAGGCAAATTTTAAAACACTTGGACCGAAATACGGTAAGCTGATGAAACAGATTTCCGGAGAAATTACAGGATTTAGCCAGGACGATATCAGTAGATTTGAAAAATCAGGTAAGTACGATCTGAATATCAATGGAGAATCAATTCCGCTGAGCATTGATGATGTCGAAATTCAGACCGAAGATATTCCCGGATGGCTGGTTGCCAGCGAAGGCGGTTTGACGATTGCTCTCGACATCAATCTGACTGAAGAGCTAAAAAAGGAAGGAATCGCCCGTGAGTTTATTAACAAAATTCAGAACATACGGAAAGAAAGTGATTTTGAAGTAACTGATCGCATTATTCTGAAAATTCAGAAACATGACTTTTACAATCTGGCCGTTGAAAGTTTCAAAGAATACATCAGCACTCAAACACTTGCATCTGAATTAGTTATGGTTGATCAACTAGAGAATGAAAATTCGCATCTGGTTGAGATCGATACTGATGTTGAAGCACGGATTCAAGTGGTTCGTAATTCGTAATTCAGAAAGGTTCCAGAATGCTGAAAAGCCTGTTTGGAATCGAAATATTTTTATACTTTTAGCGCCTGAGTCAGAGTCGGAAATTCACAACTTGATTCAGGTACGAAACTAAAGCGCTAATGTTATGAGTGAAAAAAACAGATATTCGGACGAGGAATTGCAGGAATTTAAATCATTAATTCTTGATAAACTCGAAAAGGCTCAGAAGGACTATTTCATGTATAAAAGCTCCATAACTCAGAGCGACGGAAATGACACCCAGGATACTTCTCCTACATTTAAAGTACTGGAAGAAGGAGCTGCCACGCTTTCGAAGGAAGAAGCAGGCAAACTGGCTCAACGCCAGCAGAAATTTATTCAGTATTTGCAGGCTGCTTTGGTTCGTATTGAAAACAAAACATATGGCATCTGCCGCGAAACTGGCAAATTGATCGCGAAAGAGCGACTGCGCGCAGTTCCTCATGCAACTCTGAGCATTGATGCGAAAAATAATCAAAAATAGAATTCATTAAAATACAGCACCAAATGATTGGAAGAGAATTTCTTCCAATCATTTTTTTATACGCTTCGAAGATGTCCAAATTAAAAAAGTCAATCCTCATTGTTGTTTTAGTTTTACTTGTTGATCAGATCCTGAAGATATGGATCAAAACAAACATGAGTCTCGGTGAAGAATTCTCCGTTATCGGCAACTGGTTTTTGATTCATTTTGTTGAAAACAATGGGATGGCTTTTGGATTCGAATTTGGTGGAGACTATGGTAAAATATTCTTAAGCCTGTTCAGGGTGGTAGCAGTATTCGGAATTGGCTGGTATATCCTCAAACTGGTTAAAAAAGACATTTCCATGGGGTTCATTGCTTGTGTTTCGTTAATTTTTGCCGGAGCCATTGGAAATATTATCGACAGTGCCATTTACGGGCTTATTTTCAACGACAGTTCTGGTCAGGTTGCCACCTTATTTCCTGAAGGTGGCGGTTATGCCACATTTCTGCATGGAAGGGTTGTCGACATGTTCTATTTTCCATTGTTCTCAGGCGTTTATCCGGATTGGGTACCATTTGCCGGAGGAAGTGAATTTCAGTTTTTCCGTCCGGTCTTTAACGTAGCTGATTCTTCCATTTCGATCGGGATTTTCTCAATTATCATATTTTACCGTAAACTCTTCAATAAACTTGATGAGAAAGAAGCAAAAGAAGAGCCCAAAATAGCTCCGGAAAATGAATTGCAGTAAATTTGATTATTTACTTGTTAAATTTCAAGGAATTCGGTAAACTTGCACTCCGAAAAAACGAGTTCTATTTTTCCTGAAAATATCCGACAGAATAAGGAAAAGATTACAATATTTTAGGGCCTATAGCTCAGTTGGTTAGAGCACCTGACTCATAATCAGGTGGTCCCTGGTTCAAGCCCAGGTGGGCCCACTTCAAAATCAAGCAGTTACATTAATTTGTAGCTGCTTTTTTATTCCCCTACATACAAATTGTGTCAAAAAGGCACTACCAAAGGATATTAACCCATTTTGCAGTTAATCTGAACGGAATTCTTGCTGTTCAATGAATTGGCAAACAAGAATCCTCATCAGCTTAGTTGCAAAATGGGTTAAACCAATTACAATGAACGCAGTCTAAGCACAGAATTTAAATATACAATTATGAAAAAATTATTACTGGTTGTTTTCGTGGTTACTTTAGTGTTGAGTTCAGGCTTTGCCCAACAACGCGATCCTGCAGCACGTCTTCAAAGAGAAATCGCAGGTCTTACCACCGCCTTAAGTTTATCAAAAGATGAGGTTGCCAAAATTACGCCCATTGTAACCGAAGCACAAAAAAAACAGTCTGAAGCATTTGCTAAAATGCGCGAAAACGGTGGAGAAATGGATCGTGACAGAATGAGGGAAGAAATGATGAAAATGAGGGAAGAAACTGACAAAAAATTAAAGGAAGTTTTAACTGCCGAACAAGGGGTTAAATTGGATGCTTACCGCAAGCAACAAGCAGAAGAAAGAGCAAAAAGAATGCAGAATAGATAAAACCATTTCCAATAAACTTAAACATTCAAACAAGTATCAGAAATTGAGTTTCTATTTTGATACTTGTTTTTTTGTTTTACCCATCTTGCAGCAAAACCAACAATAACGGATAAAAATCAAGTTAAAAACATTTTTTCTTGCCTGTAAATTGCAAATTTTTCAGAGTTTGATATTTATAAAATATTGACATTCAGCACACATTGTTTTTTTACATTCATTTGTAGCATGCATGTGGAATTGATTTAAGCATTTACTTTGGAGTATGTATTTCAAAGTATCCATGTGCACTAATCCTGAGTCTGGACGCTACTGCGGTTATTACCAATTAGAGGAGAGTTGTCGCAACCATTGCGACAGGGTTTGCCGTCGCACCATTTTGAATACGGGTAATATAGATGAGTTGAACACTGACCAACTCAACCTAATCCAGAAAATACTTACTTCAAAAGTCAATAATATCAATAATCTCTTATTTGAGTTACCATATACTGATGATGCAACAATAATCCACTATTTGGATCAGTTTTACCAACGGATGGTTTCCGAAAAGCGGATCGATGCTTATATTGAAAAACAAGAAAAATTATCTTAACTCGTTGTCCCATTCTTTGGGAGCATTATATCAATTCTGTTCTGCCAATTTTTTCATCCAGAATCCGCTTTTTACAGTCTACAGACACCCAAAATCATACAGCCTTCAGGAAAAACCGAATTGTTTATAAGCATCTGACTGTTCATAACGTCATACGATTTAATTCCAACTAACACAAAATCAATAAATTACATTTTCTTTTTAACAATTCACTGTTGAATAGTTCTTTAGCGAAGATCATAAATTTGAAAGTCAAATGTTTACATTCGCAATAGTGTACCTAAAATCCACTTTATGCCTTACAGGAGATTACCCAATACAGATGTGGCCCGGCTACGTGCCATAGAGGCCGGACTAGAAATTGGGAAGAGAACAGCAGCAACGAAACTGGCTTTTAGTCAGCAAACTCTTGATAATTTGCAGACTTTTTATCCATACCTTTTGGGATCCATTCGTCAGCTAAATATCTCCAGGCAGAACCAATTTGATCGTTCCAAAGAGTATGGTGAATTTTTCAGAAAAGCAAAATTGTATTTATCCCATTTTCTTCAGGTTGTAAATTTTGCCATTGCCCGTGGCGAAATGAAACCCGAAATCATTGAATTTTACGGACTGAAAATGAATTCGAAGGCAACACCTCCGCTAAACCTGGAGGCACATATAATGACCTGGGGCGAACGGATTATTGAAGGTGAACAAAAGCGCGTCATGAAGGGTGGAAGTCCGATTTACAGTCCGTCAATAGCGTTGGTAAAAGTACATTACGAAGAATTTAAGGATGCCTACCGGAACCAGAAAATGTTGCAAAATATTACCAATCGTGCATCAATGAGGGTTGCCGAACTGCGCGAGCAGGCCGACCAGCTCATTCAGCAAATGTGGAATGAAGTGGAAAATTCAATGGCTCACCTTGATGATGATGAAAAAAGGGAAAATGCCTCGGAATACGGTATTGTTTACGTTTACCGCGCTTCGGAACTAAAGAAAATGGAAATTGAAAACTTACAGCAGAGTATTCTCTTTTCGTAATAAACTCAATCCATTCGCGATACAGGTGAGTCAATCGGATCTACGGGCATTTTTGTTTTAGCTCTTCGTATTTGTAAATAAGAAAAAGCAAATAACCAACTGTTATAAAGCTGAAAATAACCAGCGGAATTTGTTCTGTGCCTGTACCCCACTCCTCAACATCTTTGCTTATTACTCCTTTATTGATCAGATAATAACCCAGCACTCCCATTGTATTGTTGACAAGATGTGCCAGAATGGGAACCCACATGGTTCCGGTCCAAACAAGGAGATATCCAAACATTGCACCCAAAGCCATTCGCGGCAGAAAACCATAAAACTGCATGTGCATGGCACTGAATAAAAAAGCGGTGATCCAGATACCCCAATGGTAGTTTTTTGTCATGTTGGTGAAGATGCGCTGAATCACCCCACGAAACATCAGTTCTTCGCCCAATGCGGGGAGAACAGCAATCATAAAAACATTAAACAATAAGCCTGAAATGTTCTCCACTTTCATAAACTTTCCGACCATTATTTCAGCCGCATCTTCCATGGTGCGCATCCATTCTTCAATTCCTGACAGCGATTCCGGAAATTTCATTTGACTGTTTATTGCACCTAAAAAATTGATAACCGGAATAACCATCAGTAATGTAAGTACTGCAAGCAGATATGAAGATCCGATTGTTGAACGGTTAATGCGAAGGTATTCGCCAATATTTCCATGATACAACCAGCCCAGAATAAAAGGCGGAACAACAAACAGCCCAATGGACTGTATAACCTGAAAGTATTTCAAAAAATTAAGGCTATCCGGAGAATTTAGTACTGCACCCGTCATACCGTTCGTCAGGATTCCCATTCCGAAGAAAGGAATAGCAACGATTAACCCAATAACCATAAATACCAAAACCGAAGCCACCATGACAAAAAGCGCAAACATTAGTTGCGAAAAGGGTTTCATTCCCCGAAATGCAGTAAAAGCCATGTGTGTATTTTTTTGTTCAGGAGCAAAGATAGATTTCTGGAGAAGAAAAAGAAAGATTGTTGGCAGAGAAGAATGATCATGCGTCGATCAAATCTTTAATTTCCTTCAGATGCAATTCAAAATGTGGCAAATAATCATCAATGTTTTCGAGTAACGAAATGAGTTTGGTTTCGTTGCTTATCCATTGGTTTTCGAGTTTCGACTGATCAACGTTCCGGATAACATGAATTAAATGCAGATTGGCATATTTCCACAACAGAACCAGATTTCTCCAGTCTTCGTGCTGATAATTCTGAACAGCAATCCACCTGTCGTTATTGCCATTGGTGGCATAATTGGGGAACGAACAAGGGTTTTCGCGGTATTGCAAATGCACAATCCGGTGTGTATTGTTGGAAGCCGAATCAATCATATGTCCCAGAATTTGCCGGATATTCCGGTTCTGATTGTTTTTCCTTTCACTGATTGTTTCTTCAGGAAGAGCCAGCAGACAAGGCTCCCATACTTCGAGTAATTGAAGGATTGTTTGGCAAGAAAATTCGAATGTATCCACAGTAATGTTTATTTTAGATTTTAAAATGGGTCATGCTTTCTAATGACTAATTCGCTGACTCAAAGATATATTTTTAGATAAAAAATCAGAAAACTCCTGAAAACGCAAAATAAAACCTGACCGATAACTCCTTTCTTGAATCCAGAATAAAATTGTACTTTTGCGCCGAGCTTTCAGGAGAAAGCCGTGTACTTGGTAACCACGTAAAAAACAAGAAATGAAAAAAGAAGTATCTGTATTATTTATGCTTGCGGGCATTTTATTTGCCTCCTGTTTATTGATTTCCAACATCCTTGCCACCAAAATTATGACGATCGGCCCCTGGGCTGCTCCTGCCGGTGTGTTGATTTTTCCAATTGCCTATATCCTAAACGATGTGATTACCGAAGTGTGGGGATTTAAGAAAGCGCGTCTGATTATCTGGACCGGTTTTGCCGTGAATATTCTGGCAGTATTATTTTTCTCCATGGGAGTTGCTATTCCCGGAGCACCATTCTGGCAAAATCAGGAAGCTTTTGCATCCGTTCTGGGTAACACGCCGCGTATTGTTGTGGCCAGTTTAAGCGCCTATTTAATCGGTTCGTTCCTGAATGCTTTCGTGATGAGCCGTATGAAAGTCATGACTAAAGGAAAAGGTTTCTCCGGACGGGCCATTCTGTCAACAGTCGTTGGAGAAAGTGCCGATTCAGTCATTTTTATCAGTATTGCTTTTGCAGGAATTTTCCCAATCGGAGTTTTAGTCACAATGATCTTTACTCAGGCAATGCTAAAAACTGTTTACGAGATACTGATTCTGCCCGTCACCATTTGGGTAGTAAAATTTGTAAAACGAGCCGAAGGAGTAGATGAATATGACACCGATTTATCGTACAATTTGTTCAGGCTGAAAGAGATTTAATAAGCCCCCTTCCCGTTCCCCCGAAGGGGAAAGCTTTGGCTATCGAATTTTGAATCGATATAGCTTTATAGGAGCGAATATAAATAGCCCCGGGTTTTAACTCGGGGTTGATAGAAAAAAGCATTTCAAGGCCGATCAATCATTTGTCAACAAAGGGAAAAGGTTCTATCGGCCACAAAGCGATTTTTCAGGAAAAAATAATCTTAAAAACAAAAGCGACTGAATAGTCACAAAAATTGAATGTTTGAATGACAAAAATGAACAAAAAAGCACTCGTCGTATTTTCCGGAGGACAAGACTCAACCACCTGTCTGTTCTGGGCCTTGAAAGAGTTTGACGAAGTGGAAACCGTTTGTTTCGACTACGGACAACGGCATCGGATCGAGATGGATGCTGCACGTGCCATTGCCGAAAAAGCCGGAGTTCCATTCACCTTGCTTCAGATGGATTTACTGAAACAAATCACACACAATTCGCTGACGGATTCAGCCATAGATGTGGATGAAGACAAACCTGAAAGCAGTCCGCCGAATACCCTGGTCGAAGGTCGCAACATGTTGTTTCTGACTTTTGCTGCCATTTTTGCCAAAGGCAAAAACATTCCAAACCTGATTACCGGAGTTGGACAAGCAGATTACAGCGGGTACCCCGATTGCCGCGACGAATTTATCCGTTCGCTCAATCAAACACTCAACCTGTCGATGGACTATCAGTTTACCATTCATACGCCGCTGATGTGGAAAACGAAGCAGGACATCTGGGCTTTGTCGGACGATCTGGGCGTTTTTGATTTGGTTCGCACACAAACAGTTACCTGCTACAACGGAATTAAAGGTGACGGTTGCGGACACTGTCCGGCCTGTCAGTTACGAAAGAACGGACTGGATGAATACTTAGCCCCCTAAATCCCCCAAGGGGGACTTGAAGAATGCTCTTATCAAAGTTGAAGAATGTTTTTTAGCTCTGTGTTAGCTCTGTGCCCTCTGTGGTTTATTTTTGGAATTTGGAATGTGAAACTTGAAACTTTTAATCATCATGGATACTTTAAAAAATCTCGGAAACGAAAGCAAATACCTGTTCGAATATTCTTCGGAAATGCTCGAAAGCTTTGACAACAAACATCCGGAGAATGATACGATGGTGAAATTCAATTGCCCTGAATTCACCAGTTTGTGCCCAATAACCGGCCAGCCCGACTTTGCGACCATTTACCTGAGTTACATTCCGGATCAGAAACTGGTTGAAAGCAAAAGTCTGAAACTGTATCTTTTTAGTTTCCGCAATCATGGAGCGTTTCACGAAGATTGTATCAACATCATGATGAAAGATCTGATTGCTTTGATGGATCCGAGATACATCGAAGTCTGGGGAAAATTTCTTCCTCGTGGCGGCCTCAGCATCGATCCGTATTGCAACTACGGCAAGCCCGGCACCAAATACGAGCAAATGGCCGAATACCGCATGATGAATCATGATTTGTATCCGGAGAAGATCGATAACAGATAGAACCCATTTTGAAATCTCTGTTTCCTTCAGGAATTAACAGTTCATGGAAGACTTTAAAAGTCTGTAAAACAGAACAAAATGCACATAAACTCGTTGTAGGAGTATGGATTGAGAGAGGTTTGGAATAGATTTAAGATTTGTTTCAGTTTGGATGCTTACTTCGAAGGGGAAGAACGTCTCCCTTCCAACTTTATCACCATAACAAACAATGACAAATTTTTAAACCATGAAGCAAGAAATAGAAAATGTCGAATTGACATATTTAAGTATAGATGATTATCAGGAACTTAAAGCAGCCATGATTGAGTCATATTCAAATATGCCCAATTCATACTGGAATGAGCCACAAATAAAGAAATTGATCAGCTTTTTCCCTGAGGGACAGGTCGTTATTAAAGTCAACAATCAAATTGCCGGATGCGCCCTATCCATAATCGTCGATTATGACAAATTTGGCGATCAACATACCTATAAAAAAATAACGGGTAATTACTCATTCAGTACCCATACCATTGATGGCGATATTTTATATGGCATCGATGTATTTATTAAACCTGAGTTTCGGGGTTTGCGACTTGGCCGCAGACTTTATGACTACAGGAAAGAATTATGCGAACGGTTAAACCTGAAAGGCATCGCCTTTGGAGGACGAATTCCATACTACCACAAATACTCCGATAAAATATCACCCAAAGAATACATTGATAAAGTCCGAAGAAAAGAAATTCATGATCCGGTATTCAACTTTCAGAGGTCGAACGATTTTTACCCTTCCAAGGTTCTCAAAAATTATCTCGAAGAAGATAAACCCTCCAACGATTATGCCGTTTTGTTGAAATGGGACAACATCTATTACGAAAAAGTAAACATAAAGGCGAGCACCACAAAAAAAGTGGTGAGGCTTGGTTTGATACAATGGCAAATGCGACCGTATAGCAATTTAGAGGAAGTTATGCAGCAAGCCGAATATTTTATCGATGCAGTTTCAGGGTACAGATCCGATTTTGCCTTATTCCCTGAATTCTTTAATGCGCCTTTAATGGCAGAAAACAATCATTTAAGCGAACCTGCTGCCATCAGGGAGCTGGCGAAGCATACGGCAACTATCGTTCAGAAATTCTCGGAACTTGCCATATCCTACAACATTAATATTATTTCAGGAAGCATGCCTGAAATCGTGAATGACAGGCTTTATAATGTAGGTTATTTATGCCACAGAGACGGAACAGTCGATCGGTATGAAAAACTGCACGTAACTCCGGATGAAGTTAAAATATGGGGAATGCAAGGTGGTAGTCAACTCAAGGTTTTTAATACTGACTGCGGAAAAATAGGTATCATGATTTGCTATGATGTGGAATTCCCCGAATTGAGCAGATTATTAGCTGAAGAAGGGATGGATATTTTGTTTGTCCCATTCTTAACTGATACACAAAGCGGATATTCCAGAGTTAGGAATTGTGCACAGGCAAGGGCTATCGAAAATGAGTGTTATGTTGCCATTGCCGGAAGTGTCGGAAATTTACCGAAAGTTCACAATATGGATATTCAATATGCTCAATCAATGGTCTTTACTCCATGTGATTTTTCATTTCCACCCAATGGAATAAAAGCTGAAGCCACTACCAATACTGAAATGATCCTGATTGCGGATGTTGATATTGATTTACTTAGAGAACTTAATCAATTCGGAAGTGTGAGAAATCTAAAAGACAGACGTAAAGATCTTTATGAATTAAGAAAACGATAGTTCATCAGCGAGGCTTTATTTGGCGAAGAACAGTGTTCCGGGCAGAAGTCAAACCTGTTTTCAATTGCCTCTAAATAGGGTCTGCTGAAAAATTCAGAAGCCACTGTATTTCATTTATATAATAATCATTTATTTCAAATAAGTACAAGGAAATTTGAATTGATGATGCAAAACCCATGCACTTTCAATATTTTACGTTCAACCTGGGAGTTGTAAGAAATCCTGAAAGGATTTAATCCGAATAACCACCGGTGAAGCCGGTGGCTGAAAATACGAGCTGATTCAGAACCCTGAAAAGGGTACAATAATAATGCGTTAACATCGATTGAACCCTTTCAGGGTTCGGGACTTGGGTTCTCTATTTTCCCCGAATTCCATTCGGGGCTATTCACATTTAACCACTTCGTGGTTTCATGTAGTTTTTTAGCAGACCCTAAATAGGTTATCTTCAGTTATTTTCAGCAGACAATCATGCCTTTATGTAACACGGACAATAATTACCATCAAAAACAAACACTCACATCAGAAATAATCAGGCAGAACATGCTATCTTTAGACTAAGATATCTACAATAGACAGCGTCGCAGATTGAAAAATGTGTCTAAAATGCCTGATTTTTCAGATTGTTTCCGTTGTGTGTAATCAAACAAACGTGGGAAGATGGACAGGATTGAACTGGAAGCCAGAATAAAGGAGTTGGAGCTTGAATTATTACATATAAAATCAGGAAAAACCGAAGAAATTTTACAAAAAGAAATTTCGTTCCGACAGGCTATTGAGCAAAATGTTTCGTGCGGTATTGCTGTATTTGATGAAACAGGAAAACAGGTGTATGTAAACCAGTCCTTTTGCAAATTAGTTGGCTGGGACGAGCATGAGCTTTTAAATGATTGCCTGCCATTTAAGTACTGGCCATCGCACGACATTGAAATTAACACGAGCCTGTTCCACCGGATACTCGCTTTAGATAATGCGCCTCAGGAAATATTTGAAATTATTTTTAGCCATAAATCAGGAAATTCAATCCCGGTCCAGGTTATTCTAACCCAGTTTATACACGACAACAGTAAAATATTCTGGATAGCCAATGTTTCAGATGTTACTGAACGGAAACAGACAGAACAAGCACTTAAGGAAAGCCAGGAAAGATTACCTTTACTCATCAAAAATTCAAACGATATTTTTCTTTTAATCGATGAAAATGGAGAACAGTTTTTTATCAGTGATGTAGTACAACGTATTACCGGTTACACTGCTGAAGAATTAGCCGGTCCCATTACCAATGTAATAAACCCCGACGATTTGGAAAATGTATTGCAGGCATGGAATAATGCACTGGCCAATAAAGAGACCATTGTCCGTGTTCAATACCGGCATATACATAAAGAGAAGAAATACATTTGGGTGGAGGCGGTTGCCCAAAACTTTCTTGAACATCCTTCAATCAAGGCAGTAGTTGTGAATGTCAGAGATATTACTGCGAATAAAGAAATTGAACTGAAATTAAAAGAAAGCGAAACAAAATTCAAAGAAATAATTCAGCAGATCAATGACGGAATTGTTGTTTTTGATGAACAGGGAAAAATAGTTGTATGGAATCAGGGAGCTGAGAATATTTTTGGAATAGCTACTGAAGAGGCTATGAACATTACCATAGCTGATGTTCAATATCAATTTACACCAGCTGAATCAAGAGATAAAAAACAGATCGAGAATAAACTCAAACGGCTCCTGACCCTTCAAACTCCTCAGATCTTCAATCAAATTAAGGACAATGAAATAACTACATCGAATTCCGATTCCCCAAAAAATATACAAAGCATTGTCTTTCCAATTCAATTCAATGAATACAATTTATTTTGTTCGGTACTCAGAGATACAACGGAAACAAAACAATACGAAAAAGAATTACTCCAGTTAAATTCTGATAAAGACCGGTTTATATCTATTCTGGCACACGACTTAAGAAGTCCGTTCCATTCGATTCTTGGCTTTTTGGAATTACTGACCAGAAATATTGAGGAGTACGATCTGGATGAAATTAAGAAATATATAAATATCATTAATAATTCAGCAGAACGCGTTTTTAATTTATTGGAAGCTACATTAATATGGGCAAGGGCACAATCAGGTAAATTGCCTTATGTTCCGGGGAAACAGAATCTTTCTTCCATTTGTAATGTTATTGTTGGAAATATGAAACTGAATGCTACAAATAAAAAAATAATCATCAATCAATTTGTGTCAGCAGATCTGTCTGTTTTCGCAGATGCTGATATGTTAAGAACGATATTGCACAATCTGATTTCAAATGCAGTAAAATTCACCAAAACTGGCGGTAAGATTGATATCTATGCCGAACAACAGGATCACCCAAATGTAACCATAACAATTTCGGATAATGGGGTCGGGATAGAACAAAAAAGAATTGCCGACCTATTTGATATCTCAAAAGTTAATACGACCGAAGGCACAGCAAATGAAGTGGGAACAGGCTTAGGATTATTGTTATGTAAGGAATTTATTGAAATACACAACGGTAAAATCTGGGTTGAAAGTGAACCGGGCAAAGGCAGCAAGTTTAAATTTACATTACCCTGTTTCAATTAATCGCGGTAATTTACACGAATGCGACAGGATTGCAGAACGACTTTATGCATCAAACAATCACCTGTTTCAGCCTGTAATCCTGAAAACACACCAAATACAGGCCCTATGGCTGTAATTATGCCTGATGACTGTCATGAAATCCAAACTAATTCATCCAATTTTTCAATCAATCTGCCACATCCTGGAATGAAACAATCAGCCACAGCTTCTATTCGTTGATTTTCAATTGATTTATAGCATTTTTTTTCCTAAATTTGGAAACCTCCCGACCAAAAACATGTCGTTATGAACAGATTTAAAAGAACTACCAAGACTATACTAATTACAATTAAAGGTTCTTCGGTATATAAATCTGATCATTGTTAAGGAGCACAGCCGCGAAGCTTGCATGGGACGTTTAAAAGAATGACTCGTTGATGAATTTGGATACTTATTTCAATTCAGTGACAAATGAAAAAAAATTATCGTCTATTACCCGCATTTGTAGTCTTAATTCTTGGGATTAGTTTCTCTGTGTGGGTTCAGTTTATGCAAAACAGTGCGCAACTGATCTTAAAAACCAGTGAAATTGATTTGCTGATTGAGACTAAAAGTGGCACGATTAGTCATCAACTATTATCCAGCTTTTCTTCCATCGAAATCCTTCATTATTTTTTTGAAAAAAATGCTGAAATTACCCGAACTGAATTTCAAGACTTTACATTACCCATACTCCTGGGAAATCCGGTAATCAAAGCCATTTCCTGGATTCCAAAAGTCACTCACGATGAACGGGCCCGGTTCGAAACAGAATTAAAGAAAGACTATTTCAAAGCCTCATTTTCAATTACTGAGCGAAACAACAGAAATGAATTAATCACCGAAAACGAGCGGCCGTATTATTTCCCGGTTAAATACATTGAACCCATAAAGGATAACAGGAATGCCGTTGGTTACGATATTTTTTCGAACGATATCCGGAAAGCAACGATCATTGAAGCTATAAATAAGAGAAAATTACTGATAACCCCAAGGATTAAACTTGTTCAGGATACATCGGGCTATAGTTTTTTAGGCTTGATCCCTGTTTATAGCGGTAACCGTTCACTTGACGACTCCACAAAAACCGCTTCGTTAAAAGGATTTGTTTCAGCCGTATTTAAAGTTGACCAACTCATAGCTAATGCTTTACAGAATAGCATGAGTCTGGATATTAAACTAATCATATTTGATGTAACAGACCGGAAGAGAGAACATCTATATGGCGACGAAAGTCTGATTCAGAAAAATTTAAGGATTCATAAAAAACAAATTCAGCTTGCCGGAAGAGTTTGGGAGCTTGACTTTATAATCGATCCTGCACTCTATAAAATAAATTACCCCTACACTTATCTTCTTATAGGCATACCAATTTCCCTGCTTTTATTTCTTCTGTTGTTAGTTCCAATCTATAAGACTAAAAAGAACAGAATGTTAAGTCAAAAGCTGCAAGAGGAACAAAAAATCAGGGAAAAGACGGAGCAGTCGCTTTCGGAAAACGAAGAATACAACCGGGCCTTATTTGAACATACAACCATAGGACTGGCTCTGACAACTATGAGTGGAGAACTCACGGATATCAATCCATCTTTTGCAGAAATTATCGGGAGGACGGTTGAAGAAACATTAAAACTGACTTATTGGGAAATTACTCCGGAAAAATACCGGGAACAGGAACAACAACAACTGAAAAGACTAAGTACAACCGGGAAGTATGGCCCATTCGAAAAAGAGTATATCCACAAAGACGGACATTTGGTTCCGGTTAGCTTGCAGGGCAAAATTATTGAACGGCAAGGTGTTAAATACATCTGGTCAAGCGTGGAAGATATTACTGAACGCCAACAAGCCGGGCAAATGTTAAGGGAATCTGAGAAACGTTTTTCAACAACATTCCACAACAGCCCGGTTGGAATAAATATTTTCAGGTTAAGCGACAATCATTCGGTAGATGTAAACGAAGCGTATTTGAAAATTATTGGGTATAGTTACGATGAAGTAGTTGGCAGTACATCTGCTGATTTAAATCTTTTTTTGGATTTGGAGTTACGCAAAAAATGGATGGAAGAAATGGTCAGGAAAGGTAAAGTTGAAAGCCAACAGGCCAAAATACGTCGGAAATCAGGAGAAATCAGGGATGTTTTAGTATCGCTCGAACGGATTGAAATTGGTGGCGAAAAATTAGGATTGGTCACTGCCACCGATATTACTGAACGAGTTCAAGCTGAAGCCGCATTGCACGAAAGCGAAGAACGGTTTCGTGCCTACGTTGAACAGGCAGCCGATTCCCTGTTTGTGCATGACTTTTCGGGGCATTTTATTGCGGTCAATCAACAGGCTTGCAAAAATCTGGGCTACACGCGTGAAGAACTGATGAGCATGACCGTGACTGACATCGAATGTGACTTTGACCTAACCAAGGCACAGGAGGCCTGGAGTCAGATTCAACCAAACGATCGGGTTACCCTAATGGGTCATCAACGCCGGAAAGATGGATCAATATTTCCGGTCGAAATAAGGTTCGGGTGCTTTGACCTGGGAGAAAAACGACACTATATTGGGCAGGCGCGTGATATTACCGAACGGTTACAGGCCGAAGAAGCACTTATTGAAAGCAATTTGCTGATTCAGAATATAATCAACAACAGTCCATCCCTAATTTATGTTATTGACATTGAAGGTAAATTTCAGTTGGTAAACCAAAAATTCGAATCATTATTCAATGATCTGAAAGATCATATTATTGGAAATATTAGAGAATCATTTATGCCAAAAGAAATTGCCGAACGACACAGAGACAATGACTTATTAGTAACTCAATCCAGGAAACCGATCACTTTTGAAGAAGAAAACATGGAGCCGGACGGCAAGCATTATTTCCTGACACAAAAATTCCCCTTGTTCGATTCTGACAATAATATTTATGCCGTCGGTGGAATTTCAACGGATATCACCGAACGCAAAGAGGCTGACGCGTTACTTCGCGAGAGTGAAGAACGCTTCCGCAAGATTTTTGAAGAAGCCCCATTTGGTATGGCAATAGCCTCATTTAGCAATGGCAAGTTTATCAGCGCAAACAATTCGTTATGTAAAATGCTCGGATATGCTTCTGAAGAGTTAATGAAACTTACCTTCCGGGATGTGACTCATCCTGATGACATTAGCATTGATATTGAAGCGATTGAAAATTTAATCAGCGGGCACATTCAGAAACATATCACGCAAAAACGCTATGTCAGGGAAAACGGACAAATCATCTGGGCTAACCGGGCATTGTCAAAATTTTTCAGTTCTGACCTGGAAACATCTTATGCATTGGCAATGATCGAGGATATCACCGAACGCAAGAATGCGGAAGAAGAGCTGAGGAAAAGCGAACAGAAATTTCAAATTCTTACCGAAGTTGCACCGGTTGGTATTTTCAGAACCGATCAAACCGGGAAAACACAATATGTCAACCGTCAATGGAGTGAAATATCCAGATTATCTTTCGGGGAAGCCCTCAACGACGGATGGCTGAATGCAGTTCACCCTGATGACAGACCCTTACTTGTTGCAAACTGGGAAAAGGCTGTGAAAAACCGCACCGGTTCCCATTCCGAATACCGTTTTCTCCGACCTGACAAATCCATCGCCTGGGTTACCGGAGAATCGATTCCACAAATAGATTTAAATGGAGACATTGTTGGATACATCGGCACGATCAACGATATAACCGAGCGCAAACATTCAGAGAATGCACTGAAAGAAAGTGAAGAAAAATACCGTTCGATATACGAAAACAGCAGTGTTGCCATTTTATTGACAGATCTGGACGGAACAATTTTATCGGCAAACGATTTTGCCTGCAAAATTTTTGGACGCACAGAGCAGGAAATCTGTCAAGTTGGAAGAAATGGAGTAATTGATGCTACAGATTCCCGCCTTCCGGCCTATACAGAAGAAAGAAAAAGGACCGGAAAAGCAAAAGGAGAACTAACATTTATTAAAAAAGACGGAACAAAATTCACCGGAGAAATTTCAACAGTCATATTCCGTGATCTTGAAGGAAATGAACGAACCAGTATGGTTATCCGTGACCTGACAGAACAAAAACTTGCTGAACAGGAAATAAAAATCCTGAACCAAAACCTTGAATCCCGGGTAATAGAGCGCACAATGCAATTAGAATTAGCTAATCAGGAACTTGAATCGTTTTCCTATTCCATTTCACACGATCTTCGTGCCCCTCTTCGTGCCATTTACGGATTCTCCCAGATACTTGCAAGCCGGCACCGTAACTCCCTGAACATCGAAGGGAAACAATACATGGACTATATTTTAGAAGCCAGCATTCGAATGGAGCAACTCATTAACGACTTGCTCAATTATTCCCGACTTGGGAGGACATCGCTCTCCATTCGACCGGTTTCACTCCAAACTATTCTTGATGCTGTACATTCCGACTTCAGGGCAGAACTGACTGAAATCGGAGGAAAATTTACCATAGTTGATGAGCTGCCCACAATTCAGGGAGATGAAACCTTGTTACGGCAGATATTTTCAAATTTAGTAGGAAATGCAATCAAATACCGGCGTACCGATACTCCACTCGAAATAACCATACAGAGTGAGCGGATAACCGAAGGATACCTGTTGAAAATTACTGATAATGGAATTGGCATTCCGGAGAACTACTGGGGAAAAATATTTGATGTTTTTCAGCGGCTTCACAGCGAAAATAAATACCCAGGCACTGGCATTGGGCTTGCAAACGTAAAAAAAGCAGTATCGATCCTCGGAGGAACTATAAATGTTGAATCCAAACCGGGTTTCGGAAGCACTTTTATTATTAAATTTACAGTAACTAATTCTTAGCGCTTTATGAATATGCTCGCACAAATACTTCTGGTTGAAGATAACCCAATGGATGTGATTCTAACAATGGATGCTTTTAAAGAAGCAAAGTTGAAAAACCAAATAAACGTTGCCCGTGATGGAGAAGAAGCCCTTAATTATCTCAATGGGAAAAACCAGTTTTCAGACAGAACCTTATTTCCAATTCCTTCACTGATATTGCTCGACCTGAAAATGCCCGGCATCGATGGATTTGAAGTATTGAGGCAGATAAAAAACACCGAAATACTTAAGCGTATTCCGGTTGTTATACTCACATCATCCAAAGAAGAAGGCGACCGTGCACTGAGTTACGACATCGGGGCTAACAGCTACCTCTTAAAGCCCGTAAATTTTAATGGTTTTGTTGATGTGGTGAAAAAAATAGACGACTATTGGTTTTCTCTCAATATTGGCGCTCCTGTGGAATAGGGGAAAGCCGTTCTACAACTGATACAAAAATGTGAACAAAATCTTTACATCCATGCAAACTAAAATCCGGGTTCTACACATCGACGATAATTTGCACGATCGTCAACTTGTTAAAGATGCATTACTGAGTGAGCATAACACTTTCGAGGTTGTGGAAGCCGATGATCGTGAAAAATTCCTGCAACATCTCGGGAGTAAAGATTTTGATATCATCCTGAGCGATTTTAACATCCTTGGCTTTGATGGGCTTCAGGTACTTGAACTGGTAAAAGAAAAATACCCCGACATGCCTGTAATTATCGTTACAGGTACCGGAACAGAAGAAGTTGCGGCTCAGGCTATTAAAATGGGAGCTTCCGACTATGTAATCAAATCGGTTAAACACATACGTGGGTTAGCTCATACAATTAACCTGATTCTGGAAAACAAAAAAATGCTGGAAGAACGCAAAGTTGCCAGTAAAGCTCTCCTGAAAAGTGAAGAAAAATACCGCAAAATTTTTGAAAATGTACAAGATGTATTTTTCCAGATTGACGGACAGGATATCATTACCGACATCAGCCCATCCATCTATCGCGTGAGTGGCCATCAGCGTGACGAACTGATCGGAAATGCACTGGTCAATTTATACTTCGATCCGTTGGAACACGATATTCTCACCAACTTAATCGAACAAAAAGGAGAAGTCTGGGATCATGAAATCCGTATAAAAACAAAATCAGCGCAATTAAAATTTGCTTCTCTTAATGTACACATTTTACTTAATGAGGAAAATAAACCGGAAGGACTCGAAGGCTCCATGCGTGATATAACCGACCGGAAGCAGATGGAAGAAGAGTTGAGTCAAAGCAGAAACGAATTGCAGGAATATTTTGAAAATGATATTTCAGCTGATTATATTTCAGCTGTCGAAGGAAACATATTAAGTTGCAACAGAACTTTTTTAAATATGTTTGGATTCGAAGAAAAAGTCCAAACTGAAAATTTCGACATCACTCAATTATTTAAAAATTCTGAAGACAGGAAAGTCTTATTACAACGAGTCAGGCAAAGCAAAAAACTGGAAAACTATGAAGTCGATTTTGTGTCAAAGAATGGACATACCATCCATTCACTGCTCAATGCCATCGGAATTTTCGAGGACAATAAGCTACTCAAAATAAGAGGATACATTGTGGATATTTCGCGTCAGAAGAATGCTGAGAAGCAGTTGGAAAAACTATCCATAGCTGTCGAACAAAGCCCTGTTTCAATTATTATTACCGATCTGAATGGCAAAATTGAATACATCAACCCAAAAACAAACGAATTAACGGGATATTCCCGAGAAGAACTGATCGGACAAAACCCACGTATTTTTGGTACTCACGAAAAACCCAGTGAAGAGTATCAAATTCTTTGGGAAACTCTTCTTTCGGGAAAAATATGGCAAGGAGAATTTCATAACCGCAAGAAAAACGGGGAATATTACTGGGAATTGGTTACCATATCGCCCATATTTAACGAAAAGAATGAGCCGGTTAATTATATTGCAGTCAAAGAAGATATCACCAGGCAGAAGTCGTTAACCCAGGAATTGATTTTGGCCAAAGAAAAAGCAGAAGAAAGTGACCAGCTGAAAACAGCATTTCTACACAACATCTCACACGAAATTCGTACGCCCATGAATTCGATCGTTGGCTTCTCTGAATTTATTAACGAACCCAACCTGCGTTCCCAAAAACGAAAAGAATTCACCAAAATCATCGTAAAAAGCAGCAACCAGCTCCTTTCTATCATTTCTGACATTGTTAACATTGCCACCATTGAGGCCGGACAGGCTAAAGTTTCAGAAAAAGAAGTTGACCTGAATACTACCCTACGTTTACTTCAGGCACAATTCATACCTCAGGCAAATGAAAAGAATATTGACATTAAGCTGACACACCTCTTACCCGACAACGAGGTCCGAATCCTGTCCGATGAGACCAAACTCATTCAGATACTGACCAACCTGATTGGTAATGCGTTGAAATTCACAAGAAAAGGAGTTGTTAATTTCGGTTATAAAAAATGTGGCAATGAACTGGAGTTTTTTGTTCAGGATTCCGGAATTGGTATTCCTCCGGAAATGCACGAAGAAATTTTCAAGCGTTTCCGGCAGGTCGAAACTAATTCTACCCGGCAATTTGGAGGCTCCGGCTTAGGATTGTCGATATCGAAAGCCTATGCTGAACTTCTGGGCGGAAGAATGTGGATGAGTTCTGAAGTAGGGAAAGGATCAACATTCTACTTTGCAATTCAATACAAACCTTTTCCGGAAAATGAATCCTCAACAGAACAGAACACTAACGGGATACAAGCAACAAAGACAACCACCAAAACCCTTTTAATTGCTGAAGACGAAGATTCCAACTTTATGCTGTTGGAGGCATTTTTGTCAGGCGTGAACATTAAAATTATCCGGGCAATCGATGGACTTGAAGCTGTTGAAATATGCAAAACTCATTCCATCGACCTGGTTTTAATGGATATCAAAATGCCTAACCTGGATGGCTATCAGGCAACCCTACTAATCAAGGAGTTTTTACCCGACCTTCCAATCATTGCCCAAACAGCCTATTCAACCGACATCGATAGAAATAAAGCTTTGGAAAGCGGGTGTTCCGATTACATCAGTAAACCAATAAGAAAAGAGTTACTAATTCAAAAAATAAACAATCAACTGAATCAGAAATAAACCGACCAAACAAAACAGGATTCGCTGAATGCTTAAAAAGCGTTTTGCGAACCCTGTTTTTTTTGGCTACTAAAACCGAATACGGAGCCTGTCAACAGCCTATTTCTTCAGTTCCCAGCTCACACCGTCTTTACCGTCTTTAATATCAAAACCAATGACAGCAAGCTCATTGCGTATTTTATCCGAGGTTGCCCAATCTTTATTAGCTTTGGCATCCATCCTAAGTTTCATCAGCAATTCAACCACTTCGCTCAAAACTTCGCTGTTTCCGGCATCATTCTGTTCTTCCGACTTTAATCCGAAAATACAGAATACAAAAGTGTGGAAAAGTGTTTTCAAAGAGTCTTTGTCGGCTGTAGTAATACTTGCTTTTCCATCGGCCACAGAATTGATTATTTTAACTCCATCAAACAACCAGGCAATCGCTATTGGACTATTCATGTCATCGGCCATAGCAGCAAAACAATTTCCCGATAATTCCTGAATATTTACTGAAGAAGAAGAATCAGAAACCGGTAAATCATCAATTTTTGCCACCGCTTTCATCAGTCGTTCCAGTCCTTTTTCTGAAGCCTGAAGCGCTTCGTTCGAAAAATCGAGTGTGCTGCGGTAATGTGCCTGAAGCATAAAGAAGCGAATGGTCATCGGGGAATAGGCCTTTTCGAGCAACGGATGATTGCCGCTGAAAAACTCTTCCAGCGAAATGGCGTTTCCGAGCGATTTACCCATTTTCTGTCCGTTCAGGGTAATCATGTTGTTGTGCATCCAGTAGCGAACGGCCGGTTTCCCATGGGCTGCCTGAGCCTGAGCCATTTCAGCTTCATGGTGCGGAAAAGTCAAATCCATTCCTCCACCATGAATATCAAATGTATCACCCAGATATTTGCAACTCATTGCTGTACATTCCATGTGCCAGCCCGGAAATCCATCACTCCAGGGCGAGGGCCAGCGCATGATGTGTTCGGGTTGCGCTTTTTTCCAGATGGCGAAATCAAGTCCGGAGCGTTTTTCTTGCTGACCGTCAAGCGTGCGGGAGTTGCTAATCAGGTCTTCAATTTTTCTTCCGGATAATTTACCATATTCATTTTCACCTGCAAATTTCTCCACATCAAAATATACCGATCCATTACTTTCGTAGGCATATCCGGAACTGAGAATTTTCTTCACTTCTTCAATCTGCTCAATGATATGGCCGGAAGCACGCGGCTCGATACTGGGCGATTCCAGATTAAGCAAAGTCATGGCCTGATGATACATGTTCGTATATTTCTGAACCACTTCCATCGGTTCAAGCTCGTCTAGTTTGGCTTGCTTTTCAATTTTATCTTCGCCTTCATCGGTATCGGCCACCAAATGGCCAACGTCGGTTATGTTGCGCACATAGCGTACTTTGTAGCCAATTTGTTTCAGGAAACGAAATACCAAATCGAAACTAATAGCCGAGCGGGCATGCCCCAAATGCGGAGGACCATAAACGGTTGGGCCACAAACATACAAACCAACTTTGCCGGGAACAAGCGGTTCAAAAACTTCTTTTTTTCGGGTGAGCGTATTGTAGATTTGTATTTCCTGAATCATGACCTTGGATTTTTATGCTGCAAATGTAAAAATTATTGATGAAAATCGGGTGAATTGAGATACGAGCATAATTTCACTTAACGGTTTTTGTAGGTGGAGTGCAACGAAGAACTGCGGTTAAATTACCTGCTGAATCCTGCATTACATTTTGTTACCATGTGCTAATTATTCTTATTTATTAAATTGACAATCACTTTTATCATCGTGTCCTTTTCATCTGGTCTACTAACGGCAATCATTAATGTCAATGCTACCAATGTATTATCAGCAATCCTTTTATTTTGATTTTCATCAAATAGAATTCCATTTTTCTCAAGAAAGTATAAAAATAGAAATGCAGCTATTCTCTTATTTCCATCTGAAAATGAATGATTCTTTGTAATGAAATACAATAAATTAGCTGCCTTTTATTCAATACTTGGATATAAATCATTCCCTCCAAATGTTTGATAAATTGTTGCAACTGAACTCTGGAAAGAATTATCTTTTTCACGTCCAAATAATTCACTGTTCCCGTGGGCTTTTTTAACCAATTTAATTTGATTAATAGCTTCTTCATAACTCAGTTGGTAGGTTTCTTTTCCTGAGGTATTATTTATTTCAAGGCTTTGATAATCATACTGGTCTAAAATATCTAAAGCATATGCGTAGTCTGAAATTATTTTTAGTAATCCGAAACTTTCATCATTTGATAAGGATTTAGAATTCAACACATTTCCAAGGATTTTTACCGATTCCTGAAGTTCTTTTAATTGTTCTGTTTTTTGTTCTAATCGTTTTTCATTTAGTGAATAACCTTTTATCAGATATTCCTTCAAAATTTTATTTGCCCAAGTTCTAAATTGTGTTCCTCTGTTTGATTTTATTCTATATCCAACAGAAATGATTACATCAAGATTATAGAAATCTACTTGATAAATTTTCCCATCTTTCGCAGTTGTTGCATTTTTTGCAACAACTGAATTTCTTTCTAATTCCCTTTCTTTGAATATATTATTTATGTGCCTTGATATTACAGATTTATCGCGTTCAAATAACTCGACTAATTGATTTAGATTTAACCAAACAGTTTCATTTTCTAGTTGAACACTTATTTCAGTATTTCCATTATCCAGCAGATATATTTCGATATTGGGATTATTCATTAGTTGCTTTTCTCCAAAAATAGTCAAATTTTACTATTGAAAATTCAATTTCTTCATCATGCATGGTAATGATCAGTTAAGAAAATCGATATAATTTCCAGGATGAATAATCATCCATTCATTTTCAGGATAAGCCTCTGCAAATGTATTTGGAATATTCACTTTTCTTTTGTTATTCCACTTAAATTCATAGGCATAAATTTTCCCTCCATATTCTTCGAGGTAATCAATTTCCTGTTGATTATGATTTCTCCAAAAATAAACATTGCAATAATGCTGCTGAAAAATATTCCTTTTCATCCGTTCACTAATCAGATAATTCTCCCAAAGCTGCCCAATGTCATTTCGAAAATCAACCGGATTAAAATTATTAATGAGCGCATTTCGGATGCCGTTGTCATAAAAATAAATTTTTCGGCTTCGCTTCGTAAATATTCATAGCTATTCGCAATTCTAATCTAATTTTTGCGATTGCAAGAAATTCAGTCTTCCCAGTTTAATCAAGGCTAGAAATTCACAATTCGCAAGCTGGCTCCTCCATTTACTTAAATAAATCAGGGAAAAGCATGTTTTATTTGATAAATCGGTTTTTAGAAGGTATTTTTGCATTCACTGTCAAATAATCCTCCGGAATCTGATTGTTTGATTATAAAGAAGAGTGGAGAGATCGGGCTCAGCGAAACTCTGGCAACCATCAGCAAAACAGATGAAACGGTGCCAATACCCGGCCGGAAACGGAATTATAATTTAAACAGAACAAATGAAGCCACTTTCAATTTTACATCTTCTAAGTATCATGCACTTCGCCAACGGATGTATGTGCTAATCATTGGATAATTTGTCAATTCCATAACTGAAACGAAAAGACTCAAAGTCGCGAAGAAAAATATCTTTCGCGCCTTCGCGTTAAAATGTAAATCGTAAATAATTAAATCGCAAATATTAGATGAGCATTCAAAAAACATACGAAGAAATCAACGAAAAAATACGACGTGGCGAAGCTGTGGTCTTAACCGCTGAAGAAGTTTCGAAAATGGCTTTAACCGCTTCTCCGGAAGAGATTGCCGAAAAAGTGGATGTGGTAACCACGGCTACTTTTGGCGCCATGTGTTCGTCGGGCGCATTTATCAACCTGGGACATGCAGATCCGCCAATCAGGATGGAAAAAATACGGATGAATGGCGTACCTGTATACGAAGGGTTGGCTGCTGTTGATACTTATATCGGCGCAGCAGCCTGCGATCCGGATAATCCAAAATACGGCGGGGCACATCTGATACAGGATTTAGTTGATGGTAAGGACATTGAATTGGAAGCCTGGGGAAAAGGCACAGATTGTTATCCGCGAAAGCACATCAAAACAATTATTAACAAGGATACAGTGAACGAGATTTTCCTGTTTAATCCGAGAAATGCCTACCAGAACTACAATGTGGCGGTGAATTCTACTTCACAGATAAAATATACTTATATGGGCAGTTTGCTTCCCAATATGCGCAATGCCACTTATTCAACTTCCGGAGAATTAAGCCCACTGCTGAACGATCCGGAAATGAAAACCATTGGCATCGGAACACGTATTTTTCTGGGCGGAACTCAAGGATTTGTGGTTTGGCCCGGAACTCAGTTCAACACTTCGAAACCGAAAAATGAATATGGTGTTCCGGTAAGCAACTCGGCAACGCTTGCTGTGATTGGCAATCTGAAAGAAATGTCTTCAGAATTTTTACAGGCAGCTTATTACGAAAAATACGGTGTCAGTTTATTTGTTGGCATCGGCATCCCGATTCCTGTTTTGAATGCTGATATCGCAAAAAATGTCTCCATCCGGAATGAACAAATTGAAACCACGGTTTGCGATTATGGCGTGGTTGGAACCCCGGCGTTGGGTCGTGTGACTTATGCAGAATTACGTTCAGGAGAAATTGAAGTACAAGGCAAGAAAATCCGTACAGCACCTGTTTCGAGTTTGAGTAAAGCCCGAAAAATTGCTGAATTGCTAAAACAATCGATACTTGCCGGTGAGTTCGAAATCAGTAAGCCGGTGCAGATGTTTCCAACCAATACCTCATTGAAATCACTCAAAGAAGTTAAAGGAGGAGAAGAAAAATGAAAATGCAAAAAAAAAGATACGTATTAAAATTTCCGCCTCAGAGTGGAGATAAACCCTTGAGTTATCAGTTGGTGAAGGAATTTGATATCCGAATCAATATACTTAGGGCTGAAGTTTGGCCTGGGAAAACCGGAAGTTTGGTACTCGAACTGGAAGGAACTACCTCAAATCTTCGAAAAGGAATTGCTTACCTGGAAGAAAATCAGGTGAGTTGCGAGCCACTGAATAAAAAAATCACCTGGGATCAGATCAAGTGTATCCACTGTGGAAATTGTACGGCAGTTTGTTTTGCTGGTGCTCTCGAAATGAATCCGGAAAGCTGGGAACTTCAGTTCGATCCTGAAAAATGCATCATTTGCGAATTGTGTGTTCCAGCTTGTCCACTGAATTTGTTCGAGATTGATTTCAAAGAATAAAAGCCCCACCCAAACCCTCCCCAAAAGGGAGGGCTTAAAAAGCGTTGAGCAATATTGCTGTAAATTTTCATCAACTTTCAGATTTCAAAATATATACATTTAGTCAAATGCCTAGTAATAAAAACACAGATACCGCTTTTTTGAACCCCCTCCTCCGGAGGGGGCAGGGGGAGGCTGTGGGTTTTCAGGCCAGATCTTACCGTCAACAGTTTTCGCAGGAACGGTTTCGTTCGTTTCTGGTGAATTACAAGGAAACCGATTTGTGGATTGGCATTGATCCGGATTCTTTCAAAGAAGAAATGAAAGCTGTTTCTTTGCAAAAAATAAAAAAATTAAGATCGATACTGGAACAGTACCTTTTAAAAGATCCGATCTTTGGAAAAACATTTGAGCCACATCAGGCAGAACCGAATGCTCCTGAGATTGTTAAAACCATGGCGGATGCTGCCAGTAAAGCCGGAGTTGGTCCGATGGCTGCAGTTGCCGGAGCGTTTTCGGAAGCAGTTGGCCTTCATTTACTGGAGCATTTCGACATTCAGGAGTTGGTCGTTGAAAATGGAGGTGATATTTTCCTGAAGATTAAACGTAATTTACTGATGTCGGTTTATGCAGGAGATTCACCTTTGTCGGAGAAAATAGGGATAGAAATTCAGGCTTCAGCATCACCGTTAGGAGTTTGCACTTCTGCTGGTACGGTTGGTCCTTCAAGCAGTTTTGGGAAAGCTGATGCAGTAATGATTATCTGCCTGAACACCGCTTTGGCTGATGCTTTTGCTACCGGTTTTGGTAATCTGGTAAAAACTCCGGAAGATATTCAGGAGGTAATTGGCCAAACAGAGCAGTTTTCGGAGATACTTTCGGCGGTGATTATCTGTAGCGATAAAATTGGAATCCGGGGCAAATTTGAAATAAAATTACGGCCCCATCCCAGCCTTCCCCAACGGGGAAGGAGTCAGGTCTGAGATTTTAAGATCATTACCAGAAAAAATGTAAACGATAATTGAAATATAAACGATAAAATACAATCTACCCAATCCCTTATGGGGGAAGGCTAGGAAGGGGGCTTTAATATGACGAAAAAAGATATACAACACGAACTTGAATCACGGGTTTTGGTACTCGATGGAGCCATGGGAACCATGATTCAAAAATACCGGCTGTCGGAAGAGGATTTCCGCGGCACAATTTTTACTGATTTCCAATTCGATCTGAAAGGGAACAACGATTTACTGTCGATCACCAAACCTGAAATCATTCGTGCTATCCATGCCGAATTCCTGGAAGCTGGAGCCGATATAATTGAAACCAATACTTTCAATTCAACCAGTATTTCGCAGGCCGATTACCACATAGAAGAGTGGGTTTATCAGCTAAACCTCCAGTCAGCCCAACTTGCTGTTAAAATTGCGGCAGAGTTTACGGCTAAAGATCCGGCAAAACCACGTTTTGTAGCTGGTGCAATCGGACCAATGAATAAAACCTTGTCCCTATCTCCGGATGTAAATGATCCGGGTTTCCGGGCTGTTTCTTTTGATGAAGTAAAAGCATCATACCGCGAACAGCTGAAAGGTTTGCTCGATGGTGGTGTCGACTTATTGCTGGTTGAAACCATTTTCGATACCCTGAATGCCAAAGCTGCACTTTTTGCCATCGAAGACGAACTCGAAGAACGTGGTATACGGCTTCCGCTGATGGTTTCAGGAACAATAACCGACGCTAGCGGACGGACACTTTCAGGTCAAACAGTAGATGCTTTCCTGACATCGGTTTCGCACATCGACCTGCTGAGCATTGGACTGAACTGTTCGCTTGGAGCCAAAGATATGCGTCAATACCTGGAAGAGTTGTCTAAAAATGCACCATTCTTCATCAGTGCCTATCCGAACGCAGGTTTGCCCAATCAGTTTGGCGAATACGATGAAACTCCGGAAGAAATGGCTCATCAGGTCAACGATTTTCTGGATAATAAATTTGTAAATATCATAGGTGGTTGCTGCGGAACAACTCCCGATCACATCCGTGAACTGGCAAAAATTGCTTTAAAATCGAAACCTCATCTCCGGAAGAAAAAAGGGAAAAACACCAAACTAAGCGGATTGGAACCGATTACAATTACTTCGGAAACCAATTTCATAAATATTGGCGAACGATGCAATGTGTCTGGTTCGCGTAAATTCGCCCGGCTGATCAGGGAAGGGAAATACGAGGAAGCCATTGCCATTGCACGCATTCAGGTTGACGAAGGTGCTCAGGTCATCGACATCAACATGGACGATGCCATGCTCGACGCCAAAAAGGAAATGGTTACTTTTCTGAATTTGCTGATGGCAGAACCCGACATTGCACGGGTTCCAATGATGATTGACTCGTCGAAATGGGAAGTGATTGAGGAGGGACTGAAATGTGTTCAGGGCAAAGCGATTGTGAATTCCATCAGCATGAAGGAAGGCGAGGCCGTTTTTCGGAAACAGGCCCAACTGCTGAAACGATATGGAGCCGCAGTAGTTGTGATGGCTTTCGACGAAAAAGGCCAGGCCGATTCGTTTGAACGACGTATCGAAATTTGTCAGCGCGCCTACAATATTTTGGTCAACGAAATTAATTTTCCTCCGCAGGATATCATTTTCGATTCGAATATTCTGATCATCGGCACTGGAATGGAGGAACACTATAATTATGCGGTTGACTTTATTAATGCGGTAAGCTGGATCAAGAAAAACCTGAAACATGCCAAAACAAGCGGTGGAGTAAGCAATGTGTCCTTTTCTTTCCGAGGAAACGATCAGGTTCGTGAAGCCATTCATTCGGTATTCCTGTTTCATGCCATCAAAGCCGGTCTCGACATGGGTATTGTGAATCCGGGAATGCTCCAGATTTACGATGAAATTCCAAAAGATTTTCTGGAAAAGGTGGAAAATTTAGTTCTGAATAAAAAACCTGAAGCGACAGAAGAATTGCTCGAATTTGCTCTGACATTAAAAGCGCAGGACGCCAAAGTTGAACGGATTGATGAATGGCGCGAACTACCCATTGCAGAACGTCTGAAACATGCATTGGTAAAAGGATTGCCCGATTTTATTGACATTGATCTGACAGAAGCTCTGCCCCACTATCAGCCAGTTCTGAATATTATCGAAGGTCCGCTGATGGATGGAATGAATGTGGTTGGCGACTTGTTTGGTGCCGGAAAGATGTTTCTGCCCCAAGTCATCAAATCAGCTCGTGTGATGAAAAAGGCCGTGGCTTATTTGCTACCTTACATCGAAGCCGATAAGGATAAATTCGACACCACCGACAACCGGAAAGTAGTGCTGATGGCTACCGTAAAAGGCGACGTTCACGACATTGGAAAAAATATTGTCGGCGTAGTTTTAGGCTGCAACAACTATAAAGTGATCGATTTGGGAGTGATGGTTCCAACAGAAAAAATTCTTGAAACCGCCATTCAGGAGAAAGTGGATATTATCGGGCTGAGCGGTTTGATTACGCCTTCGCTCGAAATCATGGCCGATGTGGCAGCCGAAATGGAACGCCGTAATTTGCATTTTCCTTTGTTGATTGGGGGAGCTACAACTTCAAAAATACATACCGCGGTTAAAATTGCTACACAATATAAAAATCCGGTGATTCATGTCAAAGATGCATCGAGAGCCGTAGGCGTTGTTGCAAATCTGATTTCAGGAAATGAACAATTTCTGACTGATTTACGCGAAGAATATCAGACCATCAGGAATTTTCACAGCCAGAAGAAAGCAAAAAAATACCTTTCAATTACTGATGCACGGGCTAATAAACTGAAGATTGACTGGGATAATACGCCAATTTACAAACCGAATTTTGTTGGCGTCAAACAACTGATTGACTTCCCGATTAGCGAATTAAGGAAATACATCGACTGGACGTTTTTCTTCTTTGTGTGGGAACTAAAAGGTAAATTTCCGGATATCCTGAACGATGAACTTCAGGGCGAAGAAGCGCGAAAATTGTATGCCGATGCCAACCGCATGCTCGATCAGATGGCAGAAAAGGAAATGGTTCATGCCAACGGAGTTTTCGGTATCTGGCCAGCCAATGCCGATGGCGACGATATTATTTTGTATCAGGACGAAACCCGCCAAAAAGAAATTGGTCGTTTTTATCACCTCCGCCAACAGGAAGCTAAAAAAGCAGGTTCTCCAAATTACTGTTTGTCAGACTTTGTGGCTCCGCTTGAAAGTGGGAAAACAGATTACTTTGGCGCATTCGCAGTGACCGGCGGTTTTGGTATCGAAAAATGGATGAAAGAATTCCACGACGATCACGATGACTACAATGCCATTCTGCTCGAAGCTCTTGCAGACAGGCTGGCCGAGGCATTCGCCGAATTGTTGCACGAAAAAGTACGCAAAGAATATTGGGGATATATTCCGGAAGAAAAGCTTTCGCTGGAAGAAATGTTCCATGTCGATTACCAGGGAATCCGCCCGGCATTGGGTTATCCTGCTTGTCCGGAGCACCATGAAAAAGGAAATCTTTTCAATATGTTGAAGGCTGAAGAAATTGGAATGAGCCTGACCGAACATTTTGCGATGTACCCAACGGCTTCTGTGAGCGGTGAATTTTTCGTTCATCCGGAATCCAAATATTTCAGTTTAGAGAAAGTTGGAAAAGACCAGGTTGAAGATTATGCCCGAAGAAAAGGTGTGAGTGTTGAAGTCGTTGAACAGTTTATGCCATCGAATTTGAATTATAAAGGGATATAAGAAAGTTGGCAGTCGCAGTGATCAGTCATCATAAAACTCGCAGTTATCCATTTCACAGTTCCAGAGGAGCGACATATTGGTAACCCGGGGTAAAGGAACGAAGGAACGACAACCCGGTTTAAAAAGAAAAAGGTGAAACAATCCGCACATAATTCAAAACCAAAATGAATTCCACGTCTCGGCCGGCAAGGAATTATACCACGATAATTACAAAATATCAAATAGGCAGAATTTTCATTCTGCCTATTTTGTTGGAAAGAATTCTTGCAATCATATTGTATTTGAAAAAAGGAAGGGTTAAATTGCAATAATACATATCCGACGCTTACTGAGCTTAAATCAGATTATCATGGAAAACAATACCATATTTGAAGAAATTAAACACACCAATGAAATAGGTCAGGAGTACTGGAGTGCAAGGGAACTATTCTCTATTTTGGATTATATAAAATGGGACAAATTTTTAAATGTAATAGAAAGGGCAAAACAAGCCTGCAAAAACTCTGGTCAAGAACCCGATGACCATTTTCCCCGAGTGGAGAAATTGGTTGAAATTGGTTCAGGTGCCCAAAGAGATATTGGTGATATTCATTTATCAAGATATGCCTGTTATTTGATTGTACAAAATGCAGATCCATCAAAAGAAGTTGTCGCTTTAGGACAGACCTATTTTGCTGTTCAAACCCGCAAACAAGAAGTACTGGAACAAAATTTCGGCACACTTCAAAACGATGAAGAAAAGAGACTTTTTCTGAGAAAGGAAATGTCTGAACACAACAAACAACTTGCCGATGCAGCCAAGAAGGCCGGAGTTATTCAACCATGGGAATATGCAGTCTTTCAAAATCACGGCTACATGGGGCTTTATAATGGTTTAGGAGCCAAAGAGATTCATAAAAAGAAAGGATTAAAGCAAAATCAAAATATACTCGACCACATGGGTAGCACTGAACTGGCTGCAAACCTTTTTCGGGCTACCCAGACTGAAGATAAATTAAGGAGAGAAAACATTAAAGGAAAGCAAAAAGCAAATCAAACGCATTTTGAAGTTGGACAAAAGGTTCGTCAAACAATAAAAGAATTAGGAGGCACGATGCCTGAAAATTTACCAACGGAAAATAGCATTAAAAAAATTGAAATTAAAAAGGGCAAAGAACTGGATAAGTAAATATGCTCAACACCACCACTTCCATAAAACCGGACAACATCATTCATTAAACTGACGAATACAAGTATAAAGGCGGAATGGTGATTCTGGTATTTTGTATTAACGAATTAATTTACCTTGAATATCTAACATCAAACTTTAGAATTTCAAGGTAAATATTCGAATACTACCTTGAAATTCTAACATAAAACTTTAGAATTTCACATTTATTCTTATCTTTGCAGGGTAAAACAAATACAAAATGTATCTATTTCGTCCTGAATATGAGGCAGAAATACGCCAAAGCATCGCTGCAAACCCGGTTACTGCTATTCTGGGCCCGCGTCAGTGCGGGAAAACCACCATCGCACGAAGGCTGGGAGAAGAAAAATCTTCTGTTTTTTTCGATCTGGAAGATCCGGACGATTTCGAATTACTAAAAAACTCAGCGAAACAAGTTCTCAGCCAACAAACAGGGCTGATTGTAATTGATGAAATTCAGCGACTTCCGGAGCTATTTCCTTTACTGCGGGTTTTGGCAGACCAACAAGCTGATGTCCGTAAGTTTCTGCTGCTGGGCAGTGCTTCGCCCGAATTGATGCGCAATTCATCGGAAACATTGGCCGGGAGAATTGGTTTTGTTGACCTGACTGGGTTCCGGCTGGATGAAGTTGGCGTTGAAAACCTTTCTTCACTTTGGCTGAGAGGTGGTTTTCCCCGTTCATATCTGGCTGCCGATGATCAACAAAGTTACCAGTGGAGGCAGGATTTTATTCGTACTTTTCTGGAAAGAGATATCGCACTGTTAGGATTCAATATTCCACCCCAAACCATGCGTCGTTTTTGGATGATGCTGGCTCATTACCATGGACAAATTTGGAAAGCTTCTGAATTTGCACGTTCCCTGGGAGTCTCGGAACCAACGGTGAAACGCTATCTTGATATTTTATCGGGAGCTTACATGGTGCGACAGGTTCAGCCCTGGTATGAAAACCTACAGAAACGTCAGGTAAAAGCACCAAAAATATTTATTCGGGATAGTGGTTTATTACATGCATTGCTTTCACTTCAAGGTTCCGAAATTCAAACCAATATGAAACTTGGAGCTTCGTGGGAAGGTTTCGTTGCGGAACAAATTCTTAACCAAATAAAAACCCGTGACTTTTATTACTGGCGAACCCATGCAGGTTTAGAACTCGACTTACTGGTCATGACAAACGGCAAACGAATTGGATTCGAAATTAAATATTCGGAAACGCCCAAGGTAACCAGATCAATGCATCAAATTATCGAAGATCTAAAACTAGATCAGTTTTTCATTGTGTATCAGGGGAGACATCGATTAGTTATGGAGGATAAAATACAGTTATTACCTGTTAACGATATTGTAAATGAAAAATTTTAAATCCCTTATATCTTAAATGAATGAAAAAAGGAACCTTTAAAACCGCACTTATTTACTTTTTACTGGGAATGCTTGTTATGTTTGTAGCCGATATGATTTTCCATTTCAATAATTCTTTCGAAACACAGATGAAACGCGAAATGAACAAAACCCAAAAGAATATTGAGAACATTTTTAAATAGTATTTCGTTCAATTTGTAGAAATCAAATCGACTTTTGAACCTTTAAAATTCCACAGAAATGAAAGTTATTGACATTATCAATCAAAGCAAAAGCACTGTTTTTTCGTTTGAGCTTTTACCTCCGCTTAAAGGAAACGATACCAGTAAAATATACAAAACCATCGAAACTTTGGTGGATTTTGATCCGAAGTATATCAATATCACTACTCATCGGGACGAGATGATATTCGTTGAATTACCTGACGGACGTATCGAAAAACGCACGGTGCGCAAACGTCCCGGGACAGTGGCCATCGCAGCAAACATTCAATATAAATATGGTATTCCGGTCATTCCGCATATTCTGTGTGGCGGTTTTTCGAAAAGTGAAACCGAGCACGTATTGATCGACCTGAATTTTATGGGTCTCAAAAATGTGCTGGCTTTGCGCGGCGACGGAAATAAAGGCGAACACGTATTCAGGCCCGATCCAAACGGACATTCCAATGCCAATCAGCTGGTTGAACAAATTGTCAATCTGCGCCAGGGGAAATACATAGAAGCTGATTTAAAAAACACAGCACCCATGGATTTTTGCGTTGGAGTCGCAGGTTATCCTGAAAAGCACTTCGAAGCACCAAATGCTGAGATTGATCTTCAATACCTGAAACAAAAAGTAGACACAGGCGCCGATTACATTGTCACTCAAATGTTTTTTGACAATCAGAAGTATTACGATTTTGTGGATCGTTGCAGAGCCATTGGTATTATGGTTCCGATTATTCCTGGGATCAAACCGCTCAACCTGAAAAGTCAGCTTACTGTTCTTCCTAAATTATTCAGCATCGATATTCCTGTGGAACTGGCAACTGAGCTTGCAAAATGTAAAAATGATGATGATGCCAAAGTGGTTGGTACTGAATGGGCCATTCATCAATCGAAAGATCTGGTTGCTCACAAGGTTCCGAGTTTGCATATCTATACTTATGGAGTTTCTGATAACACCAGAAAAATTGTGGAAGCCGTTTTCTAGAGTCAAAACAAAGGTGTTTACAGAAAACCTGGAGTGCAGGAATAGTTTAGATTATTCTCCTGACGAATGTTTAACTTAACGGAATCAATACAGGAAATCCAATCACACACAAAAGCACCATCATGAAAACCTACTCATCCAAACGAATGAAGAAGCGAATTTTGCAATCGGTTTTGTTCATTCTGCTGGTTGGACTTGGTTACGGTTCTTATTACATTAATTCGTTACTGCCGGTAATTACCGGTTATCCGGCGAAATATTTATGCTCTGCAGTTTTTGTATCGAACAGGGCACAAGCTGAGGTGGAAGCAATGGATCTTCATTTTTCATTCCTCAAATACACTAAAAATGTAGTCGATTTTCAGGATTCGAGTGTGACCAGCTCGTTCTTATGGGGAAAATCGAAAGCCATTTACCGAAATGGTTTTGGCGCAACACTGCTTCGTGGAATTGAAGAAGCAGATCTTCGCCAAATCAAATTTCAGGAATCAGGGGAAAAGGCATACAATCAGGACACGATCGCCTGGCCTTTGGGAAATGTAATGCCTGACACAATAACCAATATCGATACCGTCAGACTTGCCGGGATCACTAAAAAACTAATGACTGGCGATGGCTACAATGGTCATGCCTTTGCTTTTATAGTCGTGCACAAAGGCATTCCGGTCGCTGAAAGTTACCAACCAATTTTTAATGCCAAAACCCGTTTCCTGAGTTGGTCGATGGCTAAAAGTTTCAACAATACACTGGCTGGCATCATGGTTCAGGAAGGGAAATGGGACATCAATCAGCCTGTTGACATACCGGAGTGGAAAACCGATGACCGCAGTCAAATTACAATCAACAACCTGATGCAGATGCAAAGCGGGTTGCATTGGAACGAAGATTACGGAAACCGTTCGGATGTGACAGTGATGCTCTATTGTGAAAATGATTTTGCGAAGTTCACCTACAACCAGCCACTTGATTTTCCGGCAGGAAGCAAATGGTATTATTCTTCCGGTTCGGCAAATGTTGTCAACTACCTCATGCGAAAAACGATAAATAACGACACGGAATACGACCACTTTGCCCAATCAAAACTATTCAGTAAAATCGGCATGCCCGACGCGATTTTCGAAGTTGACCCGACTGGAACACAGGTTGGTTCATCGTACATTTATGCAACTGCCCGCGATTATGCCAGATATGGATTACTAAATCTTCAGGATGGAATATTTAACGGCGAACGTATTTTGCCTGAAGGATGGCTTAAATACAGCACAACTCCGGCATCAGATAGTCAAGGGAAATATGGATCGTTGTTCTGGCTAAACTCCTCCGGATATTATCCTTCGGCACCTGAAGACATGTATTCGTGCAACGGACACGATGGTCAGCAAATTTTCATGATTCCATCGAAAGATTTGATTGTGGTTTTGCTTGGTTATTCTCCCAAACCTAATCATGTGATGAATTTTGACGGATTATTGGGAGATATTCTTTCCACCATTCAGTAGGTCTAAAAACAAATCAGGGCTTCACCTGAAGTGAAACCCTGACAATATCGTAAACGCTGTTCTGCTTATTTCAGATTTTTGATTCGTTCCATGGCTTCAAGCACATTGTCACGATCAGCAAATGCGGAAAAGCGGAAATAACCTTCACCTGATGGTCCGAAACCGGAACCGGGAGTTCCAACTACATTGGCTTCGTTCAGCACTTTGTCGAAGAAATCCCACGAAGTAGCTCCACCTTTTGTTTTCACCCAAACGTAAGGAGCATTTATTCCTCCAAAAACGGTATATCCGATCGCTTTGAGACTTTCGCGCATGATACGGGCATTTTCGAGGTAATAAGCAATCACATCTTTCACCTGTTTTTTACCTTCTTCAGTATAAATGGCGGCTGCAGCTTTCTGCACCGGATACGAAACTCCATTAAATTTGGTGGCCTGACGCCGATTCCACAAAGCTTTGACCAAATGGGCATTTCCCTTGCTGTCGTATGCTTTTAATTCTTTCGGAATAACGGTAAATGCACAACGCGTTCCGGTGAAACCAGCCGTTTTGGAGAAGCTTCGGAATTCGATTGCGACTTCTTTGGCTCCTTCAATTTCATAAATCGTACGTGGAATTGAATCTTCAGTTATGTAAGCTTCATAAGCGGCATCGTACAGAATGATGCATTTGTTGGCCCTGGCATAATCCACCCATTTTTTCAGTTCTTCTTTGGGAGCGACCGTGCCGGTTGGATTGTTTGGATAGCATAGAAAAATCAGATCCGGACGTTCGGTTGGCAATTCAGGAATAAAACCGTTTGCTTCGTTGCAAGGCATGTAAATAATTCCGTCAAAATATCCGTTTGACTGACAAACACCTGTCTTTCCTGACATTACCGTAGTATCGGAATAAACAGGGTAAACAGGGTCGCAGATGGCGATTTTATTTTCAGCGCCAAAAATTTCCTGAATGTTTCCGGTATCGCATTTCGAACCATCGGAGACAAAAATATCATCGGATGGAATATCAACTCCACGATTTTGATAGTCGTTCAACGCGATTGCTTCGCGCAGAAAATCGTAGCCTTGTTCCGGACCGTAACCTTTAAAGGTTTCCACTTTTGCCAGTTCTTCAACGCCTTCGTGGAATGCCTTCACAACAGCAGGAACCAGAGGTTGGGTAACATCGCCGATTCCCATACGGATAATTTTTTTATCCGGATTGGCTTCTGCAAATTCGCGTACTCTTCTTCCTATTTCAGGGAATAAATATCCCGCCTGAAGTTTCAGGTAATTTTCGTTAATCAATGCCATTCTATAGTGTATTAAAGTGATTTCGTGTGAATGATTCTTCCAATTCAGGAAAGTTCAAAGGTACAAAAAAAACAAAACATGACATATAACTGTAGATTAACAGGTTGTTAACTTCTGTATCAACATTCAGACTTAAGGAACAGTTCTCCTGATTTTTTTCAGAGACCCAATTCTTTTAACACCACATAAATTTTATTCGATTCAAATCCTCTTCCCATGGCGAATCGCATTAGTTTGTTGCGTTTATCAAACTCATCTTTAGCTTTAATCGTCTTCTCCTTGTCTGTCAATAACTTCCGGAGTTCTTCAGCATAACTTTCCTTATTAATTCCTTCAAAAGCAAGTTCCAAAATTTCAGGAGAAATATTTTTAGCACGTAACATGTGGGCAATTTTTTGTCTTCCCCAATGGTTAAACCTGAATTTATCTTTCACAAAGGCTCGTGCAAACCGTTCATCGTCAATGTATTTTTCCTCGATTAACGCTTCAACGACCGGTTCTGATTCATCAGAAGTAAGTCCCCATAGCCGAAGTTTCTCCTGAATTTCGGCAGTACATTTTTCTGATCTGCTGCACAAAAGAGCAGCTCTGTTAAAGGCAATGTTTTGTTCAGGAGTTAAATCCATGGCTTAAATTTTAGATAAAGATACAATCCATAGGTTAAAAGGCAAGAATGAAAGTTCTGATACAAACAGAACGCATAGGGAAAATCAAGTTTCTTCTGATTTCCCATCGTCCATTTCTTTTCGCTAAATTTGAAAATTAAATTTCAAGGCAGCGATCGTTAATTTACAGGTCAACCAACTGCATCCTTTAAATATATGAGTTAAAAGGAAATGCCCGATATTCACATGCATTAACGAATAAATAAATTTGAATATTAAGCTAAGTTTAATTTCAAAACATAACAAGCTATAATTCGACCAAAATACAATATCGTTCCATAAAGTTAGTTTCTTTGTATTCGAAAATTTTTATGTCATGAAACGAAATCCAACACTTGCTCTTACACTCCTTTTGTCACTGACCAATATTTGTGTATTCAGTCAGGAACAAACTGCAAAACCCTTAACTTTTACTGATGCCTACGAGCAGATGCATCAGAACAGTCATGTATTGAAGCAGGCTGCTTTCGGAATTCGCGAGAAAGAAGCCGATAAAAAAGCTGCATTTGGTCTTCGGGCACCACGTGTTTTTATTACAGCCAATGCAATCCAAATGGCTGACCCGCTCACACTCGACCTGACTCCGGTGCAAGATGCCATCACCCCACTATACCAGGCATTAGGTAATTACGGCAACTTTTCAGGAGTTCCAAATCCCGATCCGAACACTTCAGCCGCAATGCCCACCTTGTCCGAGGATGTCAGTACGCAGGTGATGAGAGCTAAGCTTCAGGAAGGTTTAGTAACAGTCAATGAGGGCGAATGGGATAAAATGATACAGGAAAAACAATTCGCTACGGTGAATGCCAATTTTATCTGGCCACTTTATACAGGAGGGAAAATCAATGCAGCCAACAAAGCTTCGCAGATTTACGAAGAGGAAGCCGGACTTCAGAAGAAACAGAAAGAAGGTGAACTGCTTAGCGAACTGGCTAACCGGTATTACGGACTGGTACTGGCTCAGCAAGCTTGCATCGTGCGTGAACAGGTTTCGGAAGCCATGAAAAAACACCTTTACGATTCGAAGAAACTAAGCGAACAAGGGCAGATTGCCAAAGTTGAATATCTGCACGCTCAGGTTGCCAATTCGGATGCCGACAGGGAACTAAAAAAGGCCAACCGCGAGACTGTTATTGTAAAACGTGCACTTCAGAATACAATGGCAATCGATGACAGCAGCAATATTTCCCCGGCAAGTAAGCTGTTTATCCTGAAAAGCATTGAAGATGAAAATTATTTCATCCGCCTGGCTCTGGAGAACAATCCCATGCTGCAACAGGTTGACTCCAAAAGAGAACTGGCAGCAACCGGCGTGATGCTCGAAAAAAGTAATTATCTGCCATCTGTTGCGCTCACCGGAACTTATGACATGGCCAATAAGGATTTGTCGCCGTACGTCCCTGACTGGATGGTCGGTGTCGGCCTAAAATGGTCACTTTTTGAAGGAAATTCCAGGCAACGAAAACTTCAGGCAGCTAAATTTAAAGAAGATCAGGTAGAACAGGCCGGACTAAAAGCAGAAGAAGACATTAAAACCGTCATCACCAAACTGCATCAGGAATTAGGAATGCAGGTTGAACAGCTGGAAGGACTCGATCAAACACTGGAATTTGCAAAAACCTATGTGGATAGCCGGAACAAAGCTTTTATTGAAGGACTTTCAACTTCGACCGAGCTTGTTGATGCCAATCTTCTGCTGGCCAAAGTAAAAATAGACCGGTTGCAGGCGATGTTTAGCTACGATGTAACGCTGGCAACTTTATTACAGGTTTGCGGAAGTCCTGATCTGTTCTTAACCTATCAGTCGGATAGTCGGATTATTACTGAAACGTTTTAAAAAATGAATACCGTTGAACAAATAAGTAACTCAAGAGTCTGTCTCAAAAGTTACTAATCAAGTCATCCTGAACTTTTTTCAGGATCAAAACGCATTGTATGTCAGACCCCGAAATAAATTCGGGGTGACGAGATTCACGAGTATTTTAACTTCTGAGACAGCCTTATGAGTTGAGATATTGCTTAAAAAAACCATCTATAAAAAAAGACAATGAATAAGACAAGAAATTTTATTATCGGGCTGTTTATAACGGGCTTGCTGATTTTTCTGCTTTATACCACCTGGTTGATCACCCGTCCACTCCCGCGTGAAGTTCAGGGCGAAATTGAAGCCACACAATTTAGGGTAGCTTCCAAAATTCCGGGAAGAATCGACAGTATCGCTGTAAAAAGAGGACAGCAGGTGACCAAAGGCGATTTTCTTTTCTCGATCAACAGTCCTGAAATTGACGCCAAATTACTTCAGGTAACAGCACAACGGAATGCAGCCAGGGCTCAAAGTCGAAAGGCTCAGAACGGAGCACAGTCAGAAGACATTCAGTCCGCCTATAACATGTACCTCAAAGCAGAAGCGGCAGCCCGCCTGTACGAAAAAACATTCCAGCGTCTTGAAAATTTGTTTAAAGACGGAGTCGTTCCTGAACAGAAAAAAGATGAAGCAGAAACACAGATGAAAGCTGGCCGCGAAACAGCCAATGCAGCCAGGTCGCAATGGGAAAAAGCCGTTAAAGGCGCCCGCTTTGAAGACAAAATCTCGGCACAGGAACTGGTCAATCAGGCTGAAGGAGGAATCGCAGAAGTTGAAGCTTACCTGGCTGAAACGCAGGCGAACGCTCCAGCATCAGGCGAGGTCGCCAACATTGTTTCGGAACGCGGCGAATTAGTTCCGACTGGTTATCCGGTTATCACCCTGATTGATCTGGCCGATAGCTGGGCAACCCTTTATATCCGCGAGGATTTGCTTGCCGATGTTCGCATGGGAAGCGAAATTAAAGCGACCATTCCAGCATTAGGAAATTTAGAAGTGACGTTTAAGGTAAATTACATCAGTCCGTTAGCCGACTTTGCCACATGGACGGCCACCAAAACTTCAGGTGGATTCGATATGAAATCGTTCGAGATCCATGCTGTACCCGCTTCTCCAATCGAAGGGCTGCGTCCGGGAATGAGTGTATTGGTCAACTGGAAACAGTTCGGGGAATAAAAGTCCCTCTAAATCTCTTCGAAGGGGAGACTTAAATTCCTCATTCGAGATCTTGATCATTCATGAATAAAGTAATTTAATGTCTAAAATAAAATCTCATAATACCAGTACGTTAAACCCCCTCTTTCGGAGGGGGCAGGGGGAGATTGGAAATCCCTTTTTCAAGGTATTCTTTCGCGAAATAGACCGAATGACAAGCTCAACGATTTACCTGTTCACCACCCTGATTGGGCCGCTGATTTCGTTCATCGTCCTGTTGTCCATTTTTTCGAGCGGAGTGCCGCGAAATATCCCGGTTGGAGTTGTTGATCTGGATCACACCAATTTGTCGCGAAAAATTACGATGTGGATCGGGGCTTCTCCGGAAGCTGAGATTGTCATGCATTTCCCGAATCAGAAAGAAGCTTACCAGCAAATGGAAGAAGGAAAACTGGAGGCCATTGTTGTCATTCCTGACGAAACCGAAAAAAATATCCTGAAAGGAGAAAGCCAAAGTATTCCGGTCTTCATAAATAATTCAAACATACTGAAAGGCGGTTTTCTGCAAAAGGGAATTTACAAATCGCTGGCAACACTTTCAGGAGGAATAAAACTGCAAATAGCCATGAAAAATGGCAGAACCGAATTGCAGGCGAAGGCAAAGATTCAGCCTGTACGGATTCAGCAACATGTTCTTTTTAATCCTTTCGGGAATTATTCCTACTTCCTGCTTAGCGCGCTGTTGCCTTTGATGATTGTGGTTTTCACCCTGCTGTCAAGCGTATTTGCGGTAGGAATCGAAGTACGTGAAGGAACAGGTCCTGACTGGCTCGAACATTCGGGAGGAAGTGTGATTGTCGCTTTAGCCGGCAAACTACTTCCGTACACCATCTTACTACTCATCGATGTGGTCGTGATGAATGTGAATTTATTCATCCAGATGGGAACGCCACTTCATGGAAGTTTTGCGTTTATCGTGCTGAGCGAGTTTTTTCTGATAATAACCTACCAGTTGCTGGGGGTTTTAATCATTTCACTTACGGCCAACCTGCGACTTGGTCTTTCGCTGGCAAGTGCATACGGAATGATGGCACTTACTTTCTCCGGATTAACTTTTCCACAGTTTGCCATGCCCGATATCGCCAGCGGATTTTCGTATCTCTTCCCATTTACTTATTGGGTCAAGATATTTATTTCTCAGGCCATGCGCGGTGAAGCGCTGATCCATGCACTGGCTCCGCTTGCTGCATTGGTATTGTTTATTATATTCTCGGTAAGTTTTTTACCCCGGCTAAAAAGACGTTTAAAAGACCCGAAATATTGGGGGAAAGTGTAGAAACGTAACTAATTGCTGCTCTACAAATAAAACGATTCAACATTCAGGATAAATTTTCAACCATGTTCAAGAAAATACACACAGGCATTCAAATGACCGGACAATATTTCCGCGATGAATTCAGGGACATCCGGAAAGACTCCGGAGCTATCCTGATTTTGATCGGTGCATTGATGATTTACCCGATTATTTATTCCATTGCCTACAAAAACGAAGTGGTTCGCGAGCTAAAAACGACGGTTGTCGATCTCGACCGCACAACAACCAGCCGACAGCTGCTTAAAATGCTCCAGGGAGCCGAACAAATTGAGATCAATCGCGAGGCTAACAGTCTGGCTGAGGCTAAAGAGTATTTTTTTGACGGTAATTCAGGAGGAATTGTGGTTATTCCACAAGATTTCGAAAAGGATATTCTGAATGGGAAACAGACCAATGTATCCGTATTTGCCGACGGAAGTTATTTTTTAATATACCGTCAGCTGATTGCCGGATCAGTAAAAACAGTCAGTACGTTTTCTGCCGGAATTGAAATCAAAAAGCTGATGATGGAAGGAAAAAATCAGGAACAGGCAATTCAAATGCGCGATCCTTTGTCTGCCGATATTCATTTCTGGTTTAATCCTTCCTCCGGATATGGTTCGTTTGTAATGCCGGGAATCATTATTATCATTCTTCAGCAAACCTTGCTGATCGGAATCGGGATGTTAGGCGGAACAAACAAAGAAAAAAAACGGGACAGTTTCATGGTTCCCAGGGCTTTAAGAAAAGGAGGAGTTCTGCCGCTACTGTTTGGTAAATCCTTGTCGTACCTCTCCATTTACGCAGTGAATTGTGTCCTTACGATGGTTTGGCTTCATGCGTGGTTTAGCTATCCAAATCTTGGCAGCTATTTTTCAGTTCTGATGCTGACCCTGCCCTTCCTGTTGTCGGTCATTTTCATGGGAATTACCTTATCCGTTTTATTCAAGCGGCGCGAATCATCCATCATTTTTATGGTTTTTATGTCTCCAATTGTGGTATTTCTGAGCGGGATTTCGTGGCCGGCTTCGTCCATTCCCCCCATCGTTTATAATTTGGCACACCTGTTCCCATCAACCATCATGATACCGGCATATTTGCGCATCAGAAATATGGGAGTTGGAATGTATGAAATCCGTTCTGAATATTTTCTGATGCTCATTTTGATGGGTTTCTATTTTTGCACGGCCGCATTGGCCTTGTATTTTTCGGCAATGCACCATGCGAAAAAAGCAAAAAAGAATGAAACTTTGCATCTGGAAGCAGAAACGGAATAAGTTGGAATATGAAATCAGTTCAACACAAAGACACCAGGTTACGAAGAATATTGGGAACCTGGTGTTTTTGTGTCAATTCATAATAATGCTAAAACAAATCCGCTTCAACAACCGGCTTAAAGAAGGCTTCGATTTCCTGAAGTGTGGTTTCCGTTTTTGGAACATCGCGAACAATTTTGCCTTTTTCGAGAATGATCAGTCGGGTAGAAACATCGGCAATGTTGTCGAGGGTGTGATCAGAAATCAGAAAGGTTGAACCATTTTGTGCCGCAAAATCTTTGATGAGTTTCCGGAGTTTATATTGCGAACTGGGATCCAGATTGGCAAACGGCTCGTCCAGAACGATCACTTCCGGCTTTCCCATCAAGGCTGCAACGATACCCACTTTCTTCTGATTACCTTTCGAAAAGTCGCGGATAAATTTCTTTTTGCCCAAAATTTCACCGTTAAAAAAGTCTTTGTATGTTTCCAGAAATTCGCTGATTTCAGTTTTGCTCATCTTTCGCAAACCGGCAATAAAACCGAAATATTCTTCGGAAGTCAGATAACCAATCAGGAAAGTTTCATCGATAAATGCACCTGTAAAGTCTTTCCAGTCTTCCGATTCACGTACATTAATGTCTTTGCTGACAACCTGCCCTTTGCTCGCTGTAATCAAGTCGAGCACAATGTTGAACATGGTGGTTTTTCCGGCGCCATTGTTGCCAACCAAACCGAAAATCTCTCCCTTTTTGATGGTCAGTTCAGGAATATTCAGGACAATTTCTTTATTGTATGCTTTAATGAGGTTTTGTATCTGTATCATGATCAGGAGTTTTTGTAGTTTTTAATGAGTTGATGTTTCTTCTTGAGGTATTGTTTGGAAAAATAGTCGATGATTACGGTATGAAAAAGGATTCCGATAAAACCAAGGATTCCAAGACCAACATAACCGCCAACAACACCAAAGGCCAGTTTAAACAAATAAAATAAAGCTATTGGTCCTAAAAACATGGGGAGCCCGGCCAGCCATTGCGAAGCGCCAACTCCCTGGTAATTCATGACTGACGACTGGTTTAAATCGAGCCTCTTTTTGCTGTAGAGTCCAATGAAAAATATGACAGGGATGTTTACGCCCAGGTTATACAACAGCATGGCAAAATGGGTATAAATTATTTTGGTATGCATCAGCGCGTAAGGCAAAGTAATAAAATAGCACGAAACGGAAACCACAGTGACCAACATGTAAAACGACATCAGAAACTGTTTCATTTTCAAACGCTGGCACATCAGCATCGAAAAATAGTTGCTGTGCCATGCCGGGAAAAACTGCCCGTAAGAAATGGAAAACATACCGACCAACATCACTCCACCCAAAATAAATATAAATTCAGGCATATCCTGACCAGGAGCGCCTTTATAAATCAATAAACCATAGGCAAACATGAGCACCGTTATGATAGCTACCGAGCGGGGGCGCTTGTTCCGCCAGATTAGCTTCAGTTCGAGCGCAATGAACCGCCCGTTTTCACCTAAGCGATCGAGCCACGAATAATCGCGTATTGTTTCTTCTTTTTGCTTTCCTGAAAACATATTCAGGAACATCCGGCTAATCAAAAACTGCGTGTTCAATACATAAAACAGAACCGGGACTAAGACAAGAAGGATAGTTAAGAATGGATAAACCAAAACCAGGTCGAGCAATTTGCCTAATGCACCGGAAAGATCGACTATTCCATAATGATTGATGGCAAACAGACCGGCTAAAATCGCCAGCAAAATAAAAAATCCGTACTCCGCTTCGTTTAACCGCCATTTCAGATAGATGGCCAAAAAATGGTTACTGAAAATCAGGATGAATATCGCCAGAAACCAGCTCATGGTCTCCATGCCGGTATGAGCATCACTCACCAACGAAAAAGTTACCGGAAGCAACAGGAAAAAAGGCAGTACATTAAAGAAGTTAAAAACGGATCGAATCATCAGGTAATTCGCAATCTTTCGGCGCTGAATGTTTTGCAGCAACAAGGGTTTAAAACTGACAGTCGGCAGCTTTTGCATCAGCTGACGAATTATCAGGTCGATGGCAAAATAAGCTAGGATTATGCTGTTGAATTTGCTAATCGGATCGGCATCAGGAAAACTTTCAGTTAGCATTTTGGGGATAGCGAAGCCCAGAAATAGAAAACTGGCTGAGAAATAAATTGCGAGGAAACCAAGTCCGATATTGGTGGCGAGGCTTTTGCCCCAATATGCCGACCGGATGGTTTCGCGCCAGGCAAGAGAGAAGAGGTTTGGATTCATTTGGGTTGACAATTTTTGATTTATGGTAAATTTGTACTCTGCTGTTTCGTTTTATTACACTTCATAATCGAATAAATTGTTTTTCAATCCAACCTGTCTGTCAAAGTGCACGCTTTTTTAAACGCTTTGGTATGTCCATCCTGATCAAAGACCTCAACGAGAATAATGTAAACACCAATCTTTAAGCGCTGACGGCTGTCAGAAATGCCATCCCAGAACCAACTTCCTGATTGTGCCAGAGATTCATTTTTCACCAAAAAATTAACTTGCCTGCCTGCCACATCAAAAATTCGCACATTGCCAATGTATCCGGGTTTACTGAAAACATAACGAATGGAAAGCTGATCATTGTATCCATCGCCGTTGGGCGAAAACGCTTTAGGTTCTGCTGTAATCTCATCCCGGAATTCAGTTTCACTTGTGGTTTGTGAATTGGATAATCCGGGAGTCGCATAACCAACAGAGGCTGCGGCAGATGCCCAATTTTCGCGATCAGTAGTTGGTTCCTTCAGCGAAATCCGCTCAAGTGAAATCCCATTTTCATCGGACAGAAATGGCGAATGCATTTTGGCCGAGTAACTGAATTCATCCAGAACTTCGAGTGAATCATTCAACAAAACGACAGTTCCTGCATCATCAGGAAGGCTGGGAAAAGACTTCATCTGGCAAAAACTTTCCGGATCGTTGTAAAAGTATTGTGCAACAACAATTGCCGAATCTTTTGTGCAGGTGAGAAATTGCCCCGGATACAGGAATCTTTCGTTGAGACTTATCGCATAGATTTGTTTCAGTGCCAGCGTATCATTTCTGCTTGCCAGTTTCAGGCGATGAACAGAAACTGGACTCTCCGAAACATTTACAAGTTCGACAAAATCAACTCCTCCGGAAAATGGATTGAACAAAATTTCATTGATCAGGATTGACCCGATTTCAGGAGAAAAAGTGAATGAAAACAAGCAATTCTCCGGGTTCATGGTTTTACCTTCCAAATCAGAAATTCCGGAAACACTTAAACTGAGCTCAACTCCGTCAGCTTTTCCAAAACTAATATCAATACTATTCTCTGAACCTTTCGTTTGTATCGCCTCCATAATCGGAATATCCTGATTATTTTCATCAGTCAGCCTGAAATTTCCGGAGTGAATGGATGCCGGATCGATCGGCTTGTTAAATGTAAGAGACAAAGAATGCGAATTGAGAACTGCTAGTTTTTGGATAAAAAACTCTCCCGGAAACCGGTTCACGGCAATGTCGTCAATCCATAATTGTCCGGAGCGGGTAACGGAGTATTTGAAATAAAGTCCGATATTTTTAAATACGAAAATAGTTGGATCAGTTCCTGAAAAAGTTGTTGGATTTGTTTCTCCGGATTTCTGGTAATCAAGAGTCCAGAAACCATGAGTTGTCCGTTTGACATGAATTATCGCCAATGTTGATGCATTCCAATCCAGGTCTGTTTGAACAACCAGACTATCGGCCTTCCCTTTTCTGATGCGCCATAGCTGGAGGAGATCAGTACTTCCGGAGATATTTACGCCAACGGCCCAACCGTTAATCAGATTTGTCTGAATGGTGTCGGCACTTAAATAAAACCAGAACTTATTGGACGATGAAGGATCCCATTTCCCGTTCTTAAGTTTAAACGACCATTCCAAATCATAATTATTCCAATCGGCGCTGACACTGTGAAAGACTGAAGATACCCCACTTGCAGTTTTCACTAAATGTTTCAGAGAAAAATCACCAGAAATTTTTTCGGAAGATGAAACTTCCCAATCTTCGGTTAGTTTCCATCCTAATGGATCTGCATGTTCAAAATCATCCTGAAAAATGGAAATAACGGTATCTTTTCCGGATAAATCTTGTTCTTTATCCAGAATACCTTTACATGCAAAATGTCCGGCGGAAGCATTTTTACTTACAATTATAAAATAAATGACAAGTATAAATGAAAAAACAAATATTATTCTGCCCATTTTTTGATAAATTAAAAGCAAAGCATTATTTTTGAACCGAAATTTGAATCATGGGTGTTTGTAAAATTGAATTAATTTAACCATTATTGATCAAATTGCCAAATGTGTTTGAAATCAGAAAACAATACAAATTAATACGAAACGAAATGAAAGTTGCTATTATAGGTGCAAGTGGTGCGGTTGGCCAGGAATTCCTGAAAGTTTTAGATGAAAGGAATTTTCCGCTCAGCGAATTGGTTTTGTTTGGATCTGGCCGTTCGGCTGGCAATGAGTACGAATTCAAAGGAAAAAAACTAGTTGTAAAAGAGCTGAAGCACAACGACGATTTTAAGGATATCGATATCGCTTTAACATCGGCCGGGGCTTCCATCTCAAAAGAATTTGAGAAGACGATCACCAAACATGGGGCGATCATGATTGATAATTCAAGTGCTTTCCGTTACGACGATGACGTTCCACTGGTGGTTCCTGAAGTAAACCCTGAAGATTCCAGAATCCGTCCACGGAATATTATTGCTAATCCAAACTGTTCGACGATTCAGATGGTTGTCGCTTTGAAACCGATTAATGATTTGTCTAAAATAGTGAGTGTCCATGTGGCTACCTATCAGGCTGCAAGTGGTGCAGGAGCTCAGGGAATTGCCGAATTGGAAACGCAGATTAAACAAGTTGCCGCAGGAGAAGAAGCTACTATTCAGAAGTTTCCTTATCAGTTGGCTATGAACGTCATTCCTCAAATTGATGTATTCCTCGATAACGACTATACCAAAGAGGAAATGAAAATGAACTGGGAAACCAAGAAAATCCTGCACTCCAACGCCGAAGTGAGTGCAACTTGTATACGTATTCCGGTAGCCCGTGCGCATTCCGAAGCCATCTGGGTTGAAACAGAGAAAGAATTAGATATTCAGGAAGTAAAGACTGCAATGGAAAAACTGGAAGGTTTGACTGTAATGGATGTTCCGGCAGAGAAAAAATACCCCATGCCATTGTTCGTTTCGGGAAAGGATGATGTGTATGTTGGTCGTATCCGAAAAGATATGACAAATCCGAAAAGCTTAACTTTCTGGTGTGTTGGCGATCAGATCAAAAAAGGTGCCGCATTGAATGCTGTTCAGATTGCCGAATGGCTGATTAAAAACGGTGAAATAAAATAATTCAATTCTGTATATAGAAGAAGAAAGCCAGTCACACCGACTGGCTTTCCTGCTTTTAGAATGTTTGAATTTGTGGTTTTTAGTGCTGAAGTACAAAATTAATCGGTACGGAGAAAGAAACCCGAACTACTTTCCCAGACTGTTTCCCGGGTTTCCATTGTGGAAGACTGTTTACTACGCGCAGTGCCTCTTTGTCGAGTGAAGGATCAACTCCTCTAAGAATTCTGGCATCTGATATCGTTCCGTCGATATTAACAACAAAATTTACAGTTACTTTTCCAGTAATTCCATTTTCGACGGCGATGACCGGATATTTCACGTTTTGGTTCAGGTAATTCAAAAGAGCTAAATTTCCTCCCGGGAATTCAGGCATTTCATCCGCAGTGATAAAGATTTTCTCCTCGTCTTTGTCAACTTCTTTTGGACTTGTAATCTGAATGGCTGCATAAATTGCGGTGAGATTATCAACTCCTGTATCGTCAATGATAGGATCCTCATCAATAATTGCATCATTCTCTGTAATCAGAATCAGATCAGCAACTTTGGGTGGCAGGGCAATTGGTTTTGCTTCATCAGGCCGTGTAATTGGAGGCAATTCCATAACCAGAGAATGATTGTCCAAAGTGCCAAGACCGACTGTCCGGTTCACTTTATTCGAGGATTTAAAACCATACAGGCAAGCTACAATGGCAATAATTAATCCTAATTCGAAGAAAATTTTTCTCTTGTTTTCGAGATCTGCTTTGGGAGATTTTTTGAGTTCCATGAGTTAGTTTCTTTAAAGTTTTCTGATAAAATAGCTAAGTAGTATTGAGCTTTAAAGGAGAATCGCATTAACAAATACAAAAAGCAATGAAATTAAAATGGAATTTTGAAGGATCTGATTTTCTGAAAAAATCAAATAAATTAATAGTACTTGTGGCTTTCTGTTTTTCTGAAACCTGTTTTTGTTTTGCCTGGCTTTTTTCTTTTACTCAATTTAAGGAAGTTTAAAAAAGGTTCTGATCTTGTCGGAATTCAATCTGTGCCTGATTGATTATGAACACTGTTCATGAATTTGATAATCTTTTGTTTTACAACAAAAACAAATATCAAGCCAGAATATTTAATATGTTAGTAAAAAGCAGGAAAGCCAAAGGGAATCAGGCTGAAGTAAAATCCAGAGCTCGAAAAGGAACAAACGATACTAATGGCACTGTTTTCAGAAGTGAAATGTGGGGAAATAAAAAGTCAGGACTTCACACAGAAATCCTGACTCAGTTAATCTTTTGCTATTACTTATTCCTTTTCAGGGCTAATTGTCCAGTTTGAATCGTATAAAAAATCGTTGAAGGGGAAACGTGTAATGTGAATTTTCTTCACTTCATTATACAAAGTCTTTTTCAGCGCTTCAATATTATCTTTTGTCCGTGCAGAAACGAACAGCGATGGAGTATTATTTTTTGCCATCCAGCTGCGTTCCCATTCTTCCAACGGAATATTTCGTTTTGTGCGTGGGCTTAAATCATCCTGATCTTTTTCAACGAAAGTAAAAGCATCAATCTTATTGAAAACATAAATCATAGGTTTATCACCAGCATTGATTTCACTCAGCGTACGGTTCACAACTTCAATTTGCTCCTCAAATCCAGGATGCGAAATATCAACCACATGCATCAAAATATCCGATTCCCGAACTTCATCCAGAGTTGATTTGAATGATTCGACCAGACCATGAGGTAATTTGCGGATAAACCCTACAGTATCCGCCAACAAAAAAGGCAGGTTCCCGACAACCATTTTACGAACAGTCGTGTCGAGTGTAGCAAAAAGTTTATTTTCAGCAAAAACATCTGACTTACATAATAGGTTCATCATGGTCGATTTGCCCACGTTGGTATATCCAACCAAAGCAACGCGAACCATTCTGCCACGATTTTTGCGCTGAGTTGACTTTTGCTTGTCAATTTTTTTCATCTGCTCCTTCAGGACCGAAATTTTATCGAGAATAATTCGGCGGTCAGTTTCAATTTGCGATTCTCCTGGGCCACGCATTCCGATACCTCCACGCTGACGTTCAAGGTGAGTCCATAAACGTGTCAATCGTGGCAACATATACTGATATTGGGCGAGTTCGACCTGAGTCTTGGCATGAGCTGTCTGTGCCCGTCTGGCAAAAATATCCAGAATCAGAAAGGTACGGTCCAATATTTTACATTCGAGTTCCTTTTCAATATTACGGAGCTGGGTTGGACTCAGGTCATCGTCAAAAATCACCGTATCAATATCGTGAGACTTGATATAATCACAAATTTCCTGAAGTTTACCTGATCCTACAAATGTGGCATGATTAGGGATATCCAACCGTTGCATAAAGTGTTTTTTCACCACTGCACCGGCTGTATCGGCCAAAAACTCCAACTCCTCCAAATACTCCTTTGCTTGTGTCTCATTCTGATCCCTCGTAATCAGCCCAACAAGAACAGCCTTTTCGGTAACAGGTGAATTTTCAATCATATTTTTTCAACAATTAACAATAAAAAATCCCGGCTCCGTAGAAACAGAACCAGGAATTTCTATGAATTATAAAAATATTTTACTGAAGCTGGAAGTTGATTGGCACAGTGTAAGAAACTCTTACCGCTTTACCTCCTTGTTTTCCAGGTTTCCATTTAGGCAAACTCATAACAACGCGTAAAGCTTCTTTGTCGAGTGAAGGGTCAACACCACGGGCGATCTTTGCCATCGTTACAGTTCCGTCCTTTGCTACAACGAAATTAACGAATACTTTACCCTGAATACCATTTTCCTGGGCAATAACCGGGTATTTAACGTTTTTTCCAATGTAACTAATCAACGCAGAATTCCCACCTGGAAATTCTGGCATTTCTTCCACAATGAAGAAAACAGGTGTATCTTCTCTTTCTTCTTCTTTTGCACTGGTAACCTGCATTACAGCAGTGATCGCAGTCTTGTCATTTGCTTCTGAATCTTCAATCTCCAATTCGTCCTGAATCTCTGTATTGTCATCAACAATCACCAACATGTCAACTACTTTGGGTGGTGGTGGTGGTGGTGGTGGTTTAACCTCATCCTGGCGAGTTATCGGAATGACCTCTTCTTCAACTGCTTGATTGGATAGTGGTCCAAATGAATCTGCTTGGGTAACCTTATCGGTTGATTCAAAGCCATACAAACAGATCGCAAGAGCCAACACCAACCCAATCTGAACAAAAATATTCCTTTTGTTCTCGAGATCTGCTTTTGGTGATTTCTTGAGTTCCATAATTTAGTGATATTAGTTTATTTCTTTAACGAAAACACATTTAGTATTGAGGGGCTAAAGATAAAAAATAATATTCAAATGCAATAACTGTGTTATCCGAAATTTGAAAATCATTAAAAATACGCTGAAGGTGCACTACGCTATGCAATCGGTGCTATTCCCAAATTCCCGAAACCTGTATTTACATTATCCGTTTTTATCTTTATAACTCAATTCCCTGCCTGCTCCAAGTTGTACGTTTTTGTTTTAATTTCAATCCGTTTCAGGTTGAATATGAACACTGTTCATGAGTTTTAAAAAATATAGCCTCTGATTTTTTAACAAAACAAAAATCAGACCAGAATATTTTTATATATTTGCCGCAATTCTAAACAGAATTAGTACTGAAATAAAATCATGGGGGATTAGCTCAGTTGGCTAGAGCGTTTGACTGGCAGTCAAAAGGTCATCGGTTCGATTCCGATATTCTCCACGGATATATAATTCATTAAGCAGAAAACCAGCACCTTACAGTGTTGGTTTTCTTTTTTAGTCAACGCTTAGTCAACCTAATTCGACTAAATTAAAAAAACCGCCATCTGAAAGAAAGCGGTTTTTAAACCTTTTACTTACAAGAAAAATTATACAATTACAATTGCCCCAGCATAAACACTGTTTGACAAAACAGATTGGTTGGCATTCTGAAATGCAACATAGCAGTGTACTTCATCACCGCTAAACGTCGTGGGGACGTTCAGAGTCTGAGCACCAACTAACCTTGAGTTACCACCCATAATTGTTATTGCCTGGTTTTTCACTGGATTAAAAACAACCAACAAAACGAGATCGGTGGCGTTTGCATTATAATCCAGAGAATTGTCTACCCATGCAAAATCTACCTGACCGGGAACAGTAGACGACGCTGTTGGATTTAATGCTTCCGGAAGAATACCACGAGAAACCAAAGCGCTTGCATAGTCGATGAAATAATCAGGATAAATTCCTGAAAGTGCATTGCCCAATGTGTAAGACATCGCGCTGTTGAAAGCGGTCATCTTTACAGCATAGTTTTTGAAACCGACCCGAATAAACGAGGTAATCGGTTGCAAGAACTTTAGAGCAGTACCGAACCGGGCTCGTTGGTCCAGCTGTGCTTCTGTTTTTGGATTAGATACACTGGCTGCTATCCCACGCATATAATTAATGCCTTTCCAGCTGCCCCCGATGACTGATCCGACCTTGCCGGAGAAACCACCTAAAATACCTTGATTAATTGTTCCCATTGCTAAACTTTTTAATTGTTTATACTAAAAATTCACTTGGACTTGGTACGACCCAAACACGACCATGACCTTATGTGTATGCAAGTTAAGGATAATAGGTTTTCAATATTGATCAATAGAATACTATGCGCTGATATACCTTGTTTTGCACAATAAATTTTTGATTTGTAATTGAATAATTTGATGGAGAACACCTTTATTCACTTTTAAAAAAAAGGAAATGACAAATTTCAGGTATGATGATGATGTGCTGTTGAAATGGGAAATAACTGGTGTCGGAAAGTGGGTGGGCAGTTATTCTCATTTCAATAGCATGATGAATGAACAATACAGGCTATTTAAAGAGAAAACGAACGGCACCCGTGGGTTTTGTGGGGTAAACACTTTGCAGGTGAAAATAAGCGACAATGATGCTGTTGTGGGTAGGGAAAGTTGTGGGTGTGAGGTACGAAACACGCACACGTGGGGTGCTGAAGCTGGTGAGGTGAGCGAATGAAATAGTATAGTGAGGTACGAACGGAACGGTTGAATGAGTGAGACGAACCGGCTGCAAGCACGAAGGCCTTGCGCGAATGATCCTTTATTTTTACCTGCACCATTAAAGGGCGGTGGGGTATTTGAGGTTTTTGTTTTCCGGGGCAAACTCTACCGCAGGGCATGCCGCTGGTTGGCATGGGGAAAAGCAAGGGTGATGACTGAATGTAATGTAGCGAATTGGGGTGGGTGGAATGCAGCTTCCCGTTTTGGCTTTGAGTTCTGGAACGTGGGACAGGAAAGCCAAAGGGGAGCGGAATGAAACGGTGGGTTGGCCTGAGCGTAATGGAATGAATGGAAGCACTCTTGCGTGGGTAGCCGAGGCTGGAGGCTGACAATGAACGGAATGGAACGTAAGGTGGCGAAACGAAGTGTAGCCCTGGAGTGTAATGGAGAGAAGAGGAAGCCGCCTGCCGCAGGCTTTGGCCGTAAAACAATTCATGGCCTGCACCTTAGACGGGTGGTGGGGCTTTTGTGGTTTTTCCCGGCGACTAAGCTGATTAGAATGATGCTGATGGAATACCGCGCGGGAGGGATTTGTGCGGCTATTGTACATAGCGTGATTCTAAGGCAAACTTCGGTCGTGGGTTGGGTTTTGTGCGGTTTGTTTTAGAATAGCGCGTTATGTATCAATAGCTTTGGGGTTTAATTTTTTGGCGTGTGTTTTTGTTTGTGGGCTGGGGCAACTCTTTGGTTTTGCTTTTACCTTTATAATTAAACCTTCAAAAGCAACAAGCAATGTGTTGCCAGTGGGTTGGGTACAAAAACTATGACGAAAAATTAAACCGAAGGGATAGAACTGGGTAGATCACAATTAAGAAAATCGTTCTATTAGTATTGATTAAGATTGACAAAACCGATTTTTCATAAAACATTATTGCTATAAATACAAAAAATGAGATTGTTTTACCGAGTATTATAGTTAATTTAGTACATGCATTAAATGTCTGGCTAAACTTGTACCATCATTATATACATTAAAACCTTAAGGCTAACTTTAATTATATACCAATGAAAACAAAATCACCGAGACTTTCCGTAAATAAATTGGCAGAATATATGAACGCGGATACATTAAGGCGTAGGCAAATAGTAAAAGATGCCAAATATCCAAAAAGTTTTAAAGATACGAGATATGCTGAAGCACGAACAGGAATTAAGGACTATATCTTAAGTGGATATGATGAAACCATAATCGGAGAAATAATTCAAACACTTAAACAAAGACCAGAAGGAACCGATTTTCAAAACAATGACATTAAAAATTCAATTGCCAGCCTTGGGCATATTTTAAGCACAGAATTGCCAAATTTTGAAAACTGCACTTTGCAGGAATTTGATGGAGAAAATACACTTATAAATATAGAAGGCTTAAATATAAGTGTATATCCAGATATAATAATAAAACGAAATGATAATGGAAAGATTGGTGGTTTGAAAATACATCTTTCAAAAACCTATGATTTAGGAGATGGCCTTATTTATGTATCAACATTGATGAAATACTTTTTCCTCAATTGTGGATATGAAGAAAACAATATTGATGATAAGTTATGTGTTTCAGTCGATGTTTTTAGAATGAAGTACGAATTTTCACCAAAATCATATAAGCGAACTATACAAAGATTATCTGCTGCATGTCAGGAGATTGTTCTTTGGTGGGATAAAGTTTAGTTTGAAGTTTTGTTTTTTCTTTGTGACATACCTTGCATAAAGTTTGATAATTAGAGAGATTACAACCACCTCCACCAAACTTTACTGGAATGATATGGTCAGCTTCCCAATAATTGTCATAAACACCACATTGATAACAAAATCCTTTGTCTCTTTTGAATAGTTCAACTCTAATAATATCAATATTACCCTGCCTGATTGCAAATAAGACATAAGCCATATCTCTACATTCAACAGAAGCCCATTTGATTTGCCTACCTACTAATTCTTTTCCACATCCACAGGCACAAAAGCCACTATTTGATTTGTATACATCATTAAGAGTAAGACCCTTTTGATATCTACGATAATAATCAATCATGGTGCTATTGTAATTATAGTTTTGTATTTTTGATCTAGCAAATATACGTATATAATACAGATTCTAAAATATGTACGGATATATTACATTTATAATGATTAGAGATTTAAAATGTTTATACGTCGTAATTAAAAACAATGAGGTGGTATATTTTGAAACCAACCTATATCTGTTTGTGCATAATTTCAAAAAGATAGAACCGGAAATAAAAAGTTACTCATATTACAACTCAAAATTCAAAGAACGAAACATAATACCTTTTGTTAATAAAAATAGGGAAATTCATTTTTTTCAAAAGGTCCTCTAATTATGGTTGTCGTAATTTTTAACTTTATAGCATACAACTTAACCATAGAACAACTTAGTCTAATCACAACAAACCTGATGAATCAACAAATCTATAATTAATTTGTTTAATGAAGAATGCTGAAAATTTATTTGCACATTACAGATAATAAATATAAAGTAGTATAGAATCGAAATTTGGTGATTTTTATATTTGAGTTAAACATGCTTATTTTATGCTCTTAAACAATTCATTTAACTACAAAAGATAAAACAATTGTTTACTTTTGTAGTGTCAATACTCAAAGAGTAAATGACGTGGCATGAGACTTGTTCTCTCAATCGCAATGCCGTAAGTTGCGTGCCTCACTTACGAAGTGAGGTTTTTTTATGCCTTTTTATTTCGATTCTTATTGTAATCATCAAACCACCTTTGATATTTATTCTTTTCCATTTCATCAACACAAAAGGATGTAACTAACAAAACATCAGGCACAATTTCACGAAGAATAACGAGAAAATCCTTTTTTTTCAACCAGTAATATCGCTGATTAAAACCCTTATCATTTATTCGCTCGAAATACTTCACATTAAAATTTGAGGCATTTTCCAATAGCGGTTTAACCCAATGGATTCTATTTGCTCTTTGATTATCAAAATTTCGTTTCCCGGAATACTTACTTTCCCTTGTCACAAGGTGTACAAAACCTTCAGGTTTTCCTTTAAAGAGTGGGTGTTTTGAGCTGTTTTCATTCACCTTTAATCTTTTCCCATCTATCAACATGGGATTTTTTATGAAATCAGTTAAAAAGATACCATACATACGGTATGATTGAGCGGTTGAAGGATATTCGACATCTAAGTCTTCGAACAGGTCTTCCAATTCGTCTAAAATCATTTCTTTGTAGATTTTAGTTGGAAATCGAAAATGTTAAATTTTGTTTCCCACGGTTCAGTTCCTTCATCAATTCGATATCCAGATCTCTCTTCCAGATATTTTATTATTTCTAACTTAACCTTCGACGCTCCTTCTTTCTTATCTTCTCCGCGTGTTTTATATGTTATAGCACCAATAAAAAGGTCAGTAAGTTGTATTAATTCACTCTCATGCGAACGTATGTGTTGAAAATAAATGAAAGGCGATTTGCCATGATACTTATTATCAAAGACTTCCTTAATCTTTTCTAATCGATCCTTCCCCTGCGTATCTTTAATATCCAAAATAACCCGATACTGGTTGTCTGTTGGGTTTGTGAATACATTATTTAATAAAAGATACACGCTCTTATAATAAAAATTGTTACTATCACCTTGGTTAAACTCTTTGTGATCGAGTTTTTGTTTATTTTTTATTAATATACACCGAAATTCTATCTCATTCTGGAAAACAAAATCAATCAACTCTTTATATAAGTTTAACCGCGAGAAGGAAAGAGTGTTCCACTTTATTTCGGTGGTTGTTTTGTATTTTAACTTTATCGCTTTAATTTTTTCTTTTACGACAGAATAATGTTCCTTTTCAATTTTAGTGTACCCTAAGCACATAACAGACATGCCATCATTTTCTAAATGACAGCTTTCATCGCAATATATGTTATATACTTTATTCATTTTTATTTCATTCGTTTATACTTTGTTTTTTAATTATCATTTGATTCTCAGCTACTATCATTCTGCAGCTTGTTATAAAATCCGAACCAACAAATTTCAATCCTTAATAAATTTACTCATAAATTAATAAAGTAAAATAATTTATTTTGCCTCTAAATTACGTTTGTGTAACACAAACCTTGCATGGTTAATAATTTTCACCCTTTGCATGCCTTGCCACTATTAATTTGTCAATATCCGTTCATATTTTAATGATTTTTTCGTTCATTAAATCGTATTTGTATGTCACAACTTCGCCGGAAATGATGAATTTTTATCCCATGCCCTCAATAAAGGTTTCAACAAATTCAACTATTTTTCGAGCTATTCTTTTTGATATCGAAGCCCGTTCTTTCAGGCTTGGTCTTTCTTTCATAAGGGATATAACCTCATCCCGCATTGGTTCTTTCTGAGTAAACAGGTAATTGCTGACGGTTGTAACCAAATCAGTATAATTCAGATTTTCGTCTTTGCTTAATTGCTGTATTGCCTTTTTCTTTTCGATAGTCCAAAAGGTTTCAAATGCATCTTCTATATTGTCGCTATTGGTTACCAATGGCAGGTTTTCATCAATAAATCGTTCTATCAGCTCTTTTTTGCTCCTGAGTTGAGTGTCCGAAGCAATCATGTCGGAAATAGCTTTACGCTGTTGTTTCAGGTCTTTTGTTTTTGCTCCGACCAATTGGGCTAATAAGTTTAAGATATAGGCTACATTAATCTCGTCTTTCCGGATTAGCTCTAATTCAAAATCAATATCATTCAGGATCGAGACTTTTTCTTTTTGATGGTCTGATTTTACCTTTTCGTAGAGATCGAGGTATTTGCTTTTGTAATTCGCAAAAGTCTGTTCGTCCATTTGCAAATCTTCATAACTAAATTCGGTAAACGTGTCGAGTACGTTCTTTATCCTCATCAGTTCCCGAAAAGCTTTTACAAATTCCAGTTCTTCACTTTCGGAATCCAAATCGTTGACACTTTCAAAGTCAGGAGCAATTTCCAGTATTTTATTTACCGCATCGTTAAAACTTTCAATGTAATTTTCATACGGCTGAATAATGATTTCTTCAATTGCCTCTTTGTTCGAAAATAGCGTTATTGCTTCGTCTGTCGCATCTTTCAGGTTTCTGAAACAAACAACATTGCCCTGGGACTTTAGTTCGTCTAATATCCTGTTGGTGCGTGAAAAGGCTTGTATTAACCCGTGATACTTTAGGTTTTTATCAACGTAAATGGTATTCAATGGCTTACTGTCGAAACCAGTTAAGAACATATTTACCACGAGCAAAATATCGACCTGTTTGTTTTTTACCCGTTTGCCAATATCCTTGTAATATGAATAAAACTCATTGGTTGAGTAGTTGGTATTGTATTCCTTGTTGTAATCTTCGATATATTCATCTAGCTTTTCCCGTGTGTGTTTGGTATCGTATAAGGTTTGAGGTTCTGCTGCGAAATCACCAAAATCTTCATCAGGAATATAGCCTTTTGCATCTTCATCCAGTTGGTTGGCCTGGTACGAAAAGATTGTTGCAACCCGTAAATCGTGACTGCCTTCTGCCTTTTTAGTTTTTAGCAAGTCGTAATACTTAATTAATGTCTTTACGTTTGAAGCGCAAAAGATTGCTGTAAACTGTTTGTTATGTGTTTTACGGCTATGATTGGCAATGATGTATTCGGTAATGGCATTTAAACGCTCAGGTGCTTCCATTACTTCGGTAGTGTCAATATCATCGACCTTTAAATCCACAATATCATCTTTGCTTTTGAAGGTGCGAATGTATTCTATGGAGAATTTCAATACATTCCGGTCTCTAATGGCATCGGTAATCACATATTTATGAAGGCACTCCTCAAATAAATCTTTGGTTGTTCGTTTACCTAAAACATTTTTCGTTGAATTATCGGCAAATATGGGGGTGCCTGTAAACCCGAATAATTGAGCCTTCAGAAAGAAGCTTTTTATCCGGTTGTGGGTTTCTCCAAACTGGCTACGGTGGCACTCATCGAAAATGAAAACAACACGCTTATCTTTCAGGTGTTCCATACGTGCCAGATACTTTGTTTTTTCGATTGCTGTATTTAGCTTTTGTATGGTGGTTACAATTAAAGGCGTTTCGTTCCCAAATTGTTTCACTAAGGTTTTGGTATTGTTGGTTGCATCAATACTGCCTTCGCTGAAGCTGTTGAATTCCTTAATGGTTTGGTAATCCAAATCTTTACGATCGACCACAAAAATAACTTTGTGTACTTTCTCTAAATTGGTTAATATTTGAGCCGCTTTAAACGAAGTGAGGGTTTTTCCTGAGCCGGTGGTATGCCAGATATAACCGTTTTTATGGGTGTTTTTTACCCGTTCGACAATTGCCTCGGTTGCGTAATACTGATAAGGGCGCAACACCATTAATATATTCGCTGTATTAAGTACAACGTATTTGGTTATCATTTTCGAGAGGTGGCAAGGCTCTAAAAACAGAGTGGCAAATTCGGGTAAATTCGTAATTATATTATTCTCAACATCAGCCCAATAAAAGGTTTGTTTGAATGATCGGGCTTTTACCGGATTGTTGGCAAAGTATTTTGTATTTACCCCGTTACTAATCACAAAAAGCTGAATAAAATTAAACAATCCCAAGCCAGAACCAAAGGTGAAACGCTCATAACGGTTGACTTGGTTAAAGGCTTCTTTTAGTTCCAAGCCTCTACGTTTTAGCTCAATTTGCACCAAGGGCAAGCCGTTTATTAAAATGGTAACATCGTAGCGATTTTCGTATTGGCCTTTCAGAGTAATTTGGTTCGAAACCTGATACTGATTTTTACACCAATGGATTTTGTTGATTAACTCAATGTACCCCGTATCTCCATTGTCTTTGGTGTATTCAACCTTATCGCGTAATGTTTTGGCCTTTTCGAATATGTTCCCCTTAGCCAATTTATTTAAAACCTGCTTAAATTCGTTTTCGGAAAGTGAAGTTTTGTTGTGTTTTTCTAGTTGGCTTTTTAAGTTGGCAATGAGGTCGTTCTCGTCTTTGATCACAACTTTCCGGTAACCTAATTCTTGTAACTGTTTAATTAAGTTTTCCTCTAAACTGTATTCTGATTGTGGAGTACTCATTGTTTGTTAAGTGTAAATAGGTGTAGTTGAAAGTTGTTTCTGCTTACATTTTACTGCGAATGATAAAAGTCCTTATTATTTCCATAATGCTTGTTGTTTCCAGTTAAGTAATTCGCCTTCTGCATTTGAAGGAATGCCCAAAAACTGAATAGGAACGTTCGGGAATTTGTCAAATAGTTCATCAATTTTATATGTAAGATGATTGTGTGGATTTGCTTCAAAGAGCAAATACTTTAAGACACACAGGAAATAGAATGTTCTGCTATTATTATTGAAAGAACCATCGACCCAAGCGTGTTTTGGCTTTAGAAGTATTTCCGGTTTAATTGCAAAATCTCTATTCCACAAACGGGAATGATGCGCACACAGATTGCGCACATAGGTAAGTGTGTGTAACCACGATGTGAAAACTGTTTGATGAACCCCAAAATAATCGGCAATTTGTTTTCTGTCGCTATTGTGTTTTAAGCCCACATACATTCTCGATAACTCGCCAATAGTAAGCAGCTCGGTACACATCCACGATGGTGGCGTTGCAGGCTTATGGTATGTGTCGAGGTAATGTTTTATAAATACTTCAGGTTTTTTTGCTGTACAGCTTCGCTGTATAATATTCTGAAAGTCCTGATAAGTATCGAAAGTTTTGCCGTTCTGGTTCGTATATGGAGCTTTGTAAATTGCTTTCATATCGTGCCAATGCGAACTGTTGTGATTGTGTGCCAGTATATATGTTAATTGCGTTCTTATTGCAACCTCTATTCGTTCTATGCAATCAAAAACAAGTAAGCGTAATTTTCTATCGAACGTATATAAATCAATTATATCGTCAAACTCTGTTCCTTCGTTAAACTTGTCTTTTTGCAGTTGAAAGGGAAGAAAAAAGGCACTTAAACGATAATAGCCAATTTGCTGAAAGTATCTGAAAGCTCTTGGTTCATCGGGAACGAATAAACCACGTTGTTTAACAATTTCAACTTGCTGTTCGTAAGTAGTAGGTGGTTTGTTGTAAACAGATTTTGTCATGCTTGAGTATTAGGCATAAAAAAACCTTCCAAGTGTGCATCGCTGAGAGGCAAGGAAGGTGTATTATCTTTAGTTCGAGAACTTTCGCTTGTATATTGTGCTGCAAATGTATACATATCTGGTTTAATTTTAAACTAAAATCGTAATTATTTACGAAAATATATTTTTTAGAGGCTTTTGTTTTTATACAAATAGTTGCTGTAACAAGCCTTTTTTAAACTTTTGCGTGTTTCCGATCTGGGTATTTACCAATTCAATTTTAGCATCAATAGAACTGAGAAAATTGGCTATTTGGGTTTGCTCTTCAATTGAAGGTTTCTTTAGTTTGATTTTTAGCATTTCACTCTTTATTAATTTGCTTCTTGTTCCACCACTAACAAAACCTGTAATGTCTTTATGAACTAAAGAGTAGAATAAAAATTCATTCAACATTAAATCCTTTTTGCCTCGTAATACATGAGTGTGATTATTTACCCAACATCTTCCATAAGAAATATTCGCAATAGGTTTTGTGCTAAATTCATTAAAGTTACCTCCATCCTCGGCTAAGAGAACAACTGTTTCATCAAATATAAAATCGTTTATATAGCCCATAATATTATTTGCACCCCAATATGGATAAATGCCTTGTATTTTGTTTCTTTCTCCTCCATTTAAAGGTTTCCTAAAACAATCTAAACAATCAACGATATCCCCCAACTTCTTCGTTACCCATTCAGTATAATTATTGCCATTCTCATCTTTAAATCTCAACTGTTTGCTAAAGATTTGCTGCATAACACCCTTTTTGTATTGCTCTAAAAGGCTTTTCTTTTTGGCTAATTGCTCTATTTTCGCATCAACTGCGGTTAAAATGGAGGCTATTTTCTGTTGTTCGGAAATTGATTGAGGTATTACAACCTTTGATTTTGCAAATTCATTTTGTCCTAATGTTTTATTTCTTCCTGCGCCCCCGGGAGAGGCTAATTCTAAAATGTATTTACCTTTTTTTCTGAGAAAGAAATAATGAATAAAATCTAAGTCTAATATATCATTTTTTGGCTTGTACATTGGGAAACGGTGAGAAGCAATTAAACCAACTTCTTCCATTGAAGTTTTTGCAACAGCCATTTCCCATGCAAAAACAATATTCACAATAAATAAGTTTTCTTCTAACCAAAAAACTCTTTTATTTCCTAAATCACTTCCTAAAACAAAATCCTTATGAAATATTCCTTTCCCATGTGAACGTATACCAATTTGCTGATATTCTTTATCCTTTTCTACCTCAACCGAATTTACTACTCTGTCAAATATTTTATCAATCTTACTTTCTTTCCATTCCTTATCAAACTCAGGGAAACGCAATTTCGGTACTTTATTTCTTGTTTTAATCATACTAAAAAGGCGTTGGAATATTTAACTGCTCACAAAACTCTTTAATCGTTTTATCTGTACCTTCCATAAGCTTATCAATTTGTTTAACCCCTATTGTAATCGTAGTTAGATCAATGGCTTCTTCTTCCTCGAAGGTGTCAACATAACGGGGTATATTTAGATTATAATCGTTTTCTTTTATCTCGCTTATTGGTGCAACATAACTGTATTTTTCAATGTTTATACGTTCTCGGTAGGTTTCAATTATTTTATCAATGTCTTGTTCTCTAAGAGTATTCTGATTAGTCGCTTTACCAAACTCTTTACTAGCATCAATAAACAGAATGTTGTCATCGTTCACCCTGCATTTACTCAGTACCAATATACAGGTTGGTATACTTGTGCCATAAAAAATGTTGGCAGGTAGGCCAATTACAGCATCTAAATAGTTTTGTTTATCAATGATGTATTCCCGAATTGTGGCTTCGGATGCACCCCTAAACAATACACCGTGAGGCAATACACAAGCCATTGTTCCATTGTCGGCCAACTGGTGAATCATGTGTTGCACAAAAGCAAAATCGGCTTTACTTGTAGGTGCAAGTTTTCCGTATTGGCTAAAACGTTCATCATTTTCGTTTAAGGGGTTGTCTTTGCCTTTCCAATTTGCAGAAAACGGTGGATTGGCTACAATAGCCTCAAAACGCATATCAAAGTGTTGCGGATCGACCAAAGTATCTTCCTGCTTAATATCAAACTTGCTGTAATGTACATCGTGCAAAATCATGTTCATACGGGCTAAGTTGTAGGTCGTACGATTAAGCTCCTGTCCGAAAAACTCGCTTACCTCGGTTTCACGAGAAACACGCAGCAACAGCGAACCTGAGCCACAAGTAGGATCATAAACGGTTTTTATCCGCTTCTTACCTGTAGTAACTATTTTGGCTAAAATCTTAGAAACTTGCTGTGGGGTGTAAAACTCACCTGCTTTTTTACCTGCTCCACTTGCAAACTGCCCTATCAGGTATTCGTAAGCATCGCCCAACACATCGCTGTCGGAGTTTTTTAAGTCAAAATCAATTTTATCGAGGTGCTGTAATACTTTTGCGATTAGTTTGTTTCTTGCTTCGGGTGAACGTCCTAATTTACTACTGCTAAGGTCTAAATCTTCAAACAACTTGTTGAAATCATCTTCGCTATCGGTACCCATTGTACTCTGCTCAATCCCATTCAGAATACGGTCTAAATCTTCTAAAATAAAGTTGCTTTCGTTTTCGGTATTGCCATTCCCTTTCTTCGCAATGGAGCGAAACAGTTCATCAGGCTTCAGGAAATAACCCAATTTAATTAATGAATCATCGCGAATTGCCAATAAGTCCTCAATATTTGTAACTTTCAAGTAGTCTTTTACTGTTTCAGTTTCCAGTAACTCGTTGGCAAAAATGTATTGTTTTTCGGATAGGTATTTGAAGAAAATAAACCCTAAAATGTAATCTCTAAACTCATCAGCATCCATTTTGCCACGCAATTCATCGGCAATTTTCCAGAGTTGCTGTTCGAGTAGTCTCTTTTGTTCCTCGCTCATTTATATTGTTTAATTTGATTGGTAAATTTTGGTTTTTCAAATATACAAGAATCAAATTAGTAATGTTCAGTATTGATACATTCATTGAGCAGATAACTCAATTCGGAGGGCTGCATATAGCCTGTTAATGCTTCACCTGTTTCGGGATTAACCCAATCGTTTGCATCATTCGGGAATATCCATGTTTCAAAGTTTTCGATGAGTTTACTCGTGTGTTTCTTAGTTGGTTGTTTCGGTAGGTTAAACCCAAATCGTTCAAACATCCGTTTTCCTTTCATTGCTACCAGAATATTATCTAAAGCGTAAGCGTAAATCATCGGTTTTACTGGTTGTCTGCTTTTCTTTTTCAGGTCGGGTTCTGTAAATATTTTACTCCCGTATTTAATAGTTTCAATAAGGCTATGCTCTAAGCTGGTTACTTTGCGTGTTTTAACGATTTCCCATTGGTTTTAATATCGTCAATCAGTTCGTGCAAATCATCGTTTTCAACTGACTTGAAAAACAGTTTCTTTTTCCAGGCAATTTCTCCATCAACTTTCGAAAGATTTAATCCACCCTTTTGCAGCCGTGTTATGGATGCTTTAGGTTGACCATACGCTAAAAGCAGATCGTAAATGAAAGTATCCTTATTGATTGATTTTATTATTTGTTGAAGATTGTCTTCTATTTGGGTCAGGTTCATTTTTGGGCAGTTTCGAAAAATTGTGTTTTTTTTTGGAAAACGTAAATTTAGAAAAAATGAAACTATTTATTGATAATTATTTGGAATGATTTTTTTTAGTTTAATGACAGTCTGATTTGATACATTAAGTTGGTTTATAAAAGGCATTGAAAACATATAATTGCCAAATTAGGATGTAGGATTTGTAGGAAACGTAGTAAAGAAGCCTCCCCCAACCCCTCCGAAAGAGGGGGCTAAAAAATGGCATTTCCTATGAATACTACGTTTCCTATTTCCTATTTTGTGATTTTGTGATTTTGATATACAGGTTGTGTTCGTGGTGCAGTAGCTTTGGTTTGAATTGGCCGATGTATTTCTCGGCGGCCTTAGTTTGGATTCCCAATTCTGCGGCAACTTTTAAATATCCTTGCCGGTCGAATTGAGCAGGCAACTTTTCATAGAATTTGAGTTTAATACCTGACAGGCTGTTATTTGGCAGGTTTTGAAATACTGCAATGGCATGTTTCTCCAGAGTGGTTGCAATGGTTATTGCTGTCTCAAAATCAAGGTCGCTGCAAATCATTGGATTTGGAAATTCCCCATCTTCCAGGATTCGAAGTGCGGAAAGTATCATTGCAATCCGAAAAGTAATAAGTCCAAGTCTTTTGGTATTTGCATCGAAATCCCGCCCCAATAATAGCTTATTCCGCGAAAGCATGGCGTTGAATATTTCGGTGAATTTTAGCCCTTGTTCTTCAGTCAATTTAAATTTAATCAGATCGTTGAGTTTATTTAATTGCTTGAATAATTCAAAAATGGTGGTTGCTTTTTCTTCAAAGAAGTTGGTATAGTCCACCTGACAATACGAGATAAAGGGATTTTTAAACTCGCTATTATCTTCGAAAGCATAATACAGGAAACGACTGAATAGTCCGTTTTCAGGATCAGGCATTACATGATGAACTTGTTTTGGTGTGCCTGATAAAACAATGGCAATGTGAGGATCTATGATTTCGATGTATTCATTGTCTTTCCGGCGGAACATGCTTGTACTCTCGTGGTGAAAAGCTTTACGCAAAATATCGCTGAAGTTACCCCACTCTTGTTTGAATGTATTTGCAAGTGTGTCGGCTTCTGTTTCGAAAATTATACCACTGAAATTATTGTCGGCCAATGCCTGGATAAATGCAGATGAACTACTGTTGGCCGGAATGAAGAACATTTTACGTGGTGGTTCTTCCGGTTTTTCATTGTCTTGTCGTTCTTTCCGTGTTAAATTGTTGTAGGCTTCCATCTCGGATTCGAATGTTGCCCGTTCATTTTTGGATTGCTCCACCATTTTGCGGTGAATTACCTGACCGAAATATTTTGACCATTTCATTTTTCCTTTACCTGAACCGGCCGGAGCCGTGATAAATGTAAAAAGGTGAGCAGATTGTTTTTCGTCAAAATAAATACCCTCTATTTTTGGCAAACACCCACTTAAAACGGCAATTGAACCGATTAGAAAAACATCCTTTTCGATGCCTTCCTGAAAAAGATCGCAACTCTCGCGGAGTATTTCCGGAAGATTGGAATAGATTTCATTTGGCAGCGTTGAAGTGTTAAAAATACGGTCGGTATTTTCAGCATTTTCAGGATTAGGAATGACAGGTGAATCGCTGATTTGTGAAGCATCAGAGTCTTTTGAGGAAACAATCCGAAGGGATGAGCTGACACAATTTATGTCGACACCTGATTGTTTGGCCAAATGAAAGATGGTTTTCATGGTGATGCCATGGCCTTTTGCTTTCAGGCAATTGTTATATTGACTGTCTGCATTTGAGATTGAGTATCCGGGATAAAACCGACTGATTCGGTGAAAATAATCCCGTCCGTTTTCACCAAATTCATCAGCAAGGGCAAAACCGATGTCCCGCCAATCGGAATAATTGGCAGTAATGTCGATTCGTTGGGCTTCAAGTCTGGATATAATTAATTCTATGTCAGGAGTAACACTATCTGTATTTTTTGATAATGATAAGTTTTGGGGTTGTTCAGAAAAAGAGTTCAAACTATTTTTATTCTCTTCTTCAGGGAGCCAATCGGAAATATTGAACTTTTGCTTTGTCATTTATGATTGTACTTTGGGTTAATGTAAACTTCCGGATCAAACGGTAGAAAGCAAGCCCGGGAAATGTCTTTGCCCGAATTGTCGATTTCCAGTTTGTAAGTAGCTTTTATGTACGCAGCGATTGCCTTAAACAATTGCAGATGTGTACCTTCTTTCAAATCAATTGGAACTATCCATTTCAAACCGTCGCCAGATGGAGAAAAAAACATCAATTCGGTTTCAAAGTATTGATCCTGAAGCAAAGTTTCCTTCAGTTCCTTAAGATTTGAAACATGATCAAAATCGAGCGTAATCAGGCCGGAATGCTGAATTAAAGCTGCATCATTTCGTTTGGAAAATGTGCCTGAAAACGTCACGTAATCGAAGTGTTTTGCCTTATATTTTCGGGCTGGAATCCCCACCCCCTGCCCCTCCCCGAGAGGGAGGGGAGAAAGAATGCTCCGCAACTCAATAGTCTGACGTTGATATTTGTTGCTTTTGATGGCTCCATAAACGTCGGGTATGGTCATTTCATAATTGGGAAGTGTGTTTGTCACCGGGCACCTGAAATAACTGAATTTTGGAAGATCAATAACAACTTCTGGCAACTGGATTTTGATTTTCTCATTGGTGTAGAAACCTTTCGGTTGTCCAATATGTAAATTCATTTCATCGTTGATTTTTTGCAATAATTCATAACCGCATAGCTGGAAATGGAGAGCTGCAAAATCGAATGGATTCCCATTGAAGTCAGGCAATCCGGTATCTGTATAGTAGAATACCCAATCCCTATTGTACATTTTCAACGTTTTTTTGTCGCCATTAAAAGGATTTTTGGTTGGCTTGCATTCTTTGCCCAAAAGTTCAACCACAATTTCATCAGGATAATATTTTCGCAAAATGTGTGCATAAATATTTAAGCCGTAATGAGTGATTCGCAAAATTGCCTTTTCATCTATCATTGCTATCTGCTTTAGCTGTGGAATAGGTTTTTGCAGAAAAAGGACTGATGTAGTTTTGTTTCAATAGATTTTCAATATCAACCGTCCGAATATAGATGGTACCCTGAACTTTCGAATAAGGTAGCTTTCCACTACTTTTTAAAGAGTTCAGTGTTCGGGGACAAATCTTCAGAATCTTCATCGCCTGATCGCTGGTGATCCATTCTTCGGAAAGATATTGCGCGTGAGTTTTTTTCATCGCATCCATTGATTTACCTAATAATTCAATGTCACGCTTGATGGATGAAATTATAGTGAGTAATTCTTGCATGGCTAAGGATTAATTTGGATTAAACTTTGATTTAGCTCATGCCGTTTGTAGTACACCCGGTTACCAAGTCCGTATGCTTTTATTTTTCCCTTCTTCGTCCAATTATGGACTGTGGAAAGATCGACTTTCAGAAGTTGTGCAACTTCGTTTCGGGTTAAATACTCGGTAGGTTCTTTGGGTTGAAACTCGGCTTTTAAAAGACTGATTTCATCCTTTACGCCATTGATAATTGCTTCGGTAAGCTGCTGGGGTGTTGCGTTGTGCAACTGTGTTACATTTTCCATCGTGGATACATTTAAAATTAGTATCCACAAATGAAATACACGAATATTTCAAGTATTTGGCAGGTAAATGTTCAATATGTATTCAAAAACTATTCATTTCAGGTTAAGCCTTCAAATTTTGCAGAAAGTCGCTTCTTAAACGGCCTAAAATAGGTTGAATCTGCTCTGAATACTTGTAATTGCTAGGTAGTATTTTGGAGAGTTTAACCTTGAGTTCTTCCTCGATGAATGAAATATATTGCAATTGAGTGCATAAAATTAACTGTTCGTGTTTCAAATAATGAAACAGATTTGAAAATTTAGCTTTTGGCGTTTTATCATCACGAGTATAATTCTGTACCAGGTATAAGAAAAGATCGTACCCTCCATTATTAAAGATTTGGTGATGTCGATTTGAGATTTGAGCAGAATCCGGCTTTGGTGATTCTATTTTCTTATTGACAGATTTTCCAGAAAGGAAATTAATATATTCCACTTTACGCTTGGTTGAATTTGAAATTTGTTTTTTTGTTATACCCGAAATACAAAATGTTAATTTCAATGTGCTTACATCCTCACCGTTAAAAATAGAATACACAAATTCCTTGTATTGTTCATCGAATAGTTCGGATTTGAATTTTTGCCGATAATCCTTCATCTCATTAATTTCATCTTTATAGAAATCTTCTTCAGTTGCATCAGTATAGTTTCTTAAATACTCCAATTGTCTTTCTTTGAAGGATTCTTCGTAAACTCTAAATGGACAGTATTGCCAATAATAATTATCAATAACAGATTGGGTATACAGTTTTTCAAAAGACACACGAAATTTGGCCTCAAGAACAGGCAAAGAGTTATCAGTCGAATTTTCAATAGACTCTGGAAAGAGGTCCTTAAAATCAGCATCAGGGTTGTTGATGAGTTGTTGATGAGCAAACATAACTTGATTGTCAATAGTGTCATTATACCTATTGATTAGTTTAATTGCGATAGAATTTAGTTCATCATGAATTATCAATGAGTCGCAGATATCATCGAAAGAAATCTTTACTGGAGTTGGCAAATGTGGCATTATATGCTTCTTCATAAATCAATTAGTTTGCTTTTTTACAACTTTCAAAACCGGTTTATTTTTTACTTTGATTGCTTCCTTGCTCCAATAATCGGCTACCTGAATCGCATAATCGGTTAGGGACATACCAATATATTCCAAAAATTGCATTTCTGTACTATGTATTCAAAAACTATTCGTTTCAGGTTAAGCTTTCAAACTTTGCTGAAAGTTGCATCTTAAACGGCCTAAAATAGGTTGAACCTGTTCGGAAAACTTGTAATTGGAAGGCATTATTTTGGAAAGTTTAATCTTGTATTCTTCCTTTACAAATTCAATATATTGCAATTGAGTACACACAATTAACTGTTCATGTTTTAGATAATGAAACAGATTTGAAAATTTAGCTTTTGGCGTTTTATCATCACGAGTATAATTCTGTACCAGGTATAAGAAAAGATCGTACCCTCCATTATTAAAGATTTGGTGATGTAAGTTTGAGACGAATGGAGAAACCGTCCTTAATGATTCTTTTGTTAAATCGTCATCATCTTTGAGTTTATCTTTCAATACACCAATTGCAAAGTCAATATTCCAATATTCAAATAAATGAGTCTTTCTTCTCATCGTTTCGTAATCGGGTAAATGATCAACAGTAAGGCTACCATCTATTAGAATTAGTGGTTTAAATTCAATTTGCGGAATTTCCCAATCTTCATATGTGTAGATATTCAAACTTTCCTGATTTACCCGTTCACTCAAATCCATCGTATAATAGACTTCAAATTCATTTAAGATCAATTTTACTTTTATGGGATCGAATTTGCTTGTTATTTTCTCCAGATAATTATAAATTTCAAGTTGGGTCAGTTCAAATGGGGTGGTATATTCTTCTAAATCTGCTATTAAAGAGGACAGACTTGAAGCTTGCTCTTGGTCTAATTTGGATATGAGGACTTCAAATTCCGGCTTGGTCCCATGAATTTTGGCTTCACCAATTGTCATTCGATATTGATTTCTTTTTGAAGTAACTGTATCTAAAAAGTCAGCAAGAGTCATGTCTAAGTAGTTGCTAGTCATTGGACGAAAATATAGGTTATCAGTTTCTCAATTTGCTTTTTTTACGACTTTTAAAACCGGTTTCTTTTTTGCCTTGATTGCTGCCTTGCTCCAATAATCGGCTAGCTGAATCGCATAATCGGTTGGGGACTTGCCAATATATTCCAAAAATTGCATTTCAGTGCTATGTGCAGTTATGTTTATGAGCAGTGCTGTAGGAATTTCGCCGTAAAAGTTTGAAGCAAAGGATCGGCGGCAAATGTGCGAGGATACTAATTTCCATTTTTCGAAGGACCCATATTTTTTGCGTTTGGTTTTTTTATCCATTAGGCCGCCTTGTACTTTCTGGGTAATTCCGGCAAGTTTTGCAATGTCTTTCAAATAAGTGTTGAATTTCTGGGCGCTTAAAGCTGTTGGAAATTCACCGTTTCGCTTTTTGAGTATTTCTTTCACTTTGGGGTGAATGGGGATCGCAACTTTCTTTCCTGTTTTTTGCTGGGTTAATTCAATTAGTTCTAAGCCATTTCTGACGTTAATATTTTGCTTAGTCAGAATTAGTAAATCGGAAACTCTCTGGCCAATGTAACAACCAATAATCAGCCAATCTTTGGCATTCTCTAAAGCTCCTCGAGTAAAGGCAGCTTTTTCAATTTTTGCAAGTTCATCAAATGACAGGAAAATCTTATCGACTTTTTCGGTATAGCCTTTAATCATTTCCATTTGAGGATGTGTTTCAATTCCATTTTTCCGGGCATCATTACAAACGGTCTTGATAAAGCGGATATATCTTCCGGTTGAATTGGGTGCCAGATTGTCAACTTCTGTAAAGTATTTGATCAGGTCGTTCCTAAATTGCATATCTACGTCTTTGACATAGTAAGCCTTCTTTTTGTACTTCTCGAAAGCTTTGATTTTGTTTAGAATGGTTTTGTATTTTTTCTCGGTGGCATGAGAAACGCCTCTTTTGCCTTTGGAATCAACTTTGTTTGGCAAACAATCGATGTAATATTGGAAGTAATTAGTTAGCCGGTCCCTGTCTGTTTTTTCTTTCTTATTCAGAATTTCATCAATCAGCTCCTGAAGCCAGTTGCCGTTTATCTCAACCCCCTGGGATATGGCATTGTTATAATTTTCTTCAATTCTGGTGCAAAGGTTATCCAGATCGGTTTTGAGTTTCTTTAATGACTCATCACGAAGATAGGGTTGACCTTTAATATCATTCCAGTCTTTCGGATTAACGATGTAATTGGTTTTTCTTTTAAACACATTATTCCGGTCGATCGACAAACGTAAATAGATGTTTGCATTGTCGTTTTTACTCTGAATTATACACTTAATGGTTGCCATGATTCTGAGATTTGTATATTCAAATATACGGAATCTAGTCAACTGTTAGTCAACGGGAGTGCAATTTAGTTCAATTACATTAGATGTTATTCAACAACAACGATCTAACTAAACACATACAATATATTGAATTACAGTATATTTATGCAGCATTTACTGACGATTGCAATATATATAAAAGGGTAAGGATTGGTTCCGATATTCTCCACTTTGATAATCAAAGAGTTGCAAGGGTGAGATTTTGAAACTCTTTTTTTATCCAGCCCAATTTAATGATAAAGAATTTCCATCCGGCAGACCTGAATTCACAACTTGAAAAATGATAGCCTAAATCTTATCTTGTGGATAAGGCAAAAATCATTTCGCATTTTTCCGCTCAATCTCCCTCAGATTGTCGAGTTTTTTCTTCTGAAGAAAACTCTTGATGTCGCCCAGATGTTCTTTTACCTGTTTGTTGCCAAATTCGTATACTTTTGCCGCCAGTCCGTCCAGGAAATCACGATCATGCGACACCAGAATAATTGTTCCGTCGAAATCCTTTAATGCACTCTTCAGGATATCTTTAGTCCTCATATCAAGGTGGTTGGTCGGCTCATCCAGAATAAGCAAATTCACAGGTTCTAACAAGAGTTTGACCATAGCCAGACGAGTTCGTTCGCCTCCGGAAAGTACTTTCACTTTTTTGGTGATGCTGTCGCCACTAAACATGAAGGCACCGAGAAGGTCCTTTATTTTGGTTCGGATATCGCCCACGGCTACATCATCTATGGTTTGGAAAACGGTAAGTTCCTCATTCAACAAGGATGCCTGGTTTTGTGCAAAATAGCCGACCATCGTATTGTGACCAAGAGTCAATTTCCCATCGTATTCAATTTCGCTCATGATGGCTTTCACCAGAGTTGATTTTCCTTCTCCGTTTTTCCCTACAAAAGCAACAGTTTCGCCACGTTCAATCGTCAGTGAAGCATTTCCAAAAACCAGATGATCGCCATAACTTTTGCTTAAATCTTCGAGAATGACCGGATAATTACCGGAACGTGGCGATGGAGGAAATTTCAGGCGCAGAGCGGAAGAATCAACTTCGTCAACTTCAACAATATCAAGCTTTTCAAGCATTTTAACCCGTGATCCAACCTGTAATGTTTTGGAATAAGTTCCTTTGAACCGATCGATAAATTCTGTTGTTTCAGCAATCATTTTTTGCTGTTCATCAAAGGCCTTTTGCTGCTGTTCACGGCGTTCCTTGCGCAATTCGAGGTAATGCGTATAGTTTACCTTGTAATCGTAAATCCGCCCCATCGTAACTTCTACCGTGCGGTTCGTAATATTGTCGATAAAAGTCCGGTCATGCGAAATTACAATCACAGCTTTGGCGCTGTTGATGAGGAATTCTTCGAGCCACTGGATCGATTCGATATCCATGTGATTGGTTGGCTCATCCAACAAAATCAAATCAGGTTTTTGCAGCAGAATTTTTGCAAGCTCAATGCGCATACGCCAGCCACCGCTGAATTCGCTGGTTGGACGGGTAAAGTCTTCACGCATAAAACCCAATCCGAGTAGAATTTTTTCCACTTCGGCATCAAAATTAATTTCCTCGATCGAATAATATTTTTCGCTCAAGGTTGAAACACGCTCTATCAAATCAGTATAATAATCAGATTCGTAGTCGGTGCGTACAGTCAACTCTTCGTTCATGGAAGCAATCTGACTTTCCATTTCATAAATACGTGCAAAAGCCTGAGCCGCTTCTTCAAAAACAGTACGATTGTCTTCCGTAAGTAAATGTTGTGGGAGATAAGCGATGACAGCATCTTTGGGAGTCGAAACCCGCCCCTTATTTGCCGCACGTTCTCCTGCAATAACTTTTAGCAGCGTCGATTTTCCTGCTCCATTTTTTCCCATCAAAGCAATACGGTCTTTTTCGTTAATCACAAATGAGATATCCGAGAAAAGAGCCGAACCACCAAATTCCACTGTAAGTCCGTCTACTGAAATCATTTCGTCCTGTTTTTTTTGAAGTCGCAAAGATAATCGTTTTGATTTATCAACCGCAGACAACATTTTCAGACAAAGGGAATGACAACAAGCTTAACCTACTCCAATTATTCCGGATAATTTATTCAGATTTCAAAGTGCTGTTTTGAGTAATAATAATCTTATAAAATTTAAGACTGACACACTGATTTTCAGGTAATTTTTTCTTAACTTTTGTCAGTCCAACTTAAAGAATCCAATAATCATGAGCTATTTATCCAAAATCATGCTCCTGGCCTTCCTGATGGGATGTCTTTCTCCTGTCGAAGCACAATTACTTACCATTCAGGATGCCGTTGATCAGGCCATTCAAAACAATCCTCAGATTAATCAAATGCGTTCACAGCTTAATCAGAAAAAGGAAGAATGGCGTACCCAAACAGGTATTGCATCTCCCGAAATCAGCTACATGAAAGAGGGAATTAATAGCAAAGCTGCTGATCCATTTCAGGAACAACGATTAACCCTTTCCCAATCGATTGATTTTCCACTGACGACAGCCTATCGGATTAAAGGTATAAATGAGGAAGAAAAAGCGATGGAATTCAGCATTCAGGAAGAAGAACGAATCGTGAAAGTGAGTGTTAAGTCGCGCTACATTGAAGTGATGTATGCCCTTCAACTTCAGAAACTGCGTGATCAGCAGTTGAAACTGGCTACCGAATTATATCATGCAGTTTATTCGCAATTTGAAACAGGAATGGGAAATGGCATGGACTTAACCAAAGCTGAACTTCAGGTTGCTGAAGCGAATAACGACATTGACGCTGCCCGCAGTCAGCTTCATCAGGCACGTTATTCGCTTTTTAACCTCATGGGGCTCCCGCCCGAGAACCAGAAATATACCATTCAGTTTATGGATACCTTGAAAAGCAATAATGTTGAAATTTCTCAGATTGTGGCACTGGGGGTTCTGACGGACCAGCCGGCTTACAAATCTTCAGAACGGGAACTGGCGGCTTCCAATTATTTTCTGAAAGAAGCCAGAAGCAATATTCTTCCTGACATCCGATTCAACCTCTACAAACAAGACTATGGAACCGGATACAATTTTAATGGGTTTGAAGTTGGTCTGAGTTTTCCGATCTGGTATCCGCTGGAACAAAAAGGCAGGATTAAGATGACATTGGCAAAGCAGGACGAAATTCAGTGGAAACAAAAGGGAATCAGACAGGACATGAAAAAGAAGATTGAACATGCCTGGCACAGTTACGAAGTGAGCCGATCGACCATCAAACGATACGATGAAACTATCCGCAGCAAAGCTGAAAAATTAGAGACATTAACTTTGATTGCTTACCGTTTGGGAGAGGTCGATTTGCTGAATCTGATTCAGTCTCAACAGATTTATTTAAATAGTCAACAGCGTTATTTGCTGGCTTTGCGCGATTTCTATATTCAACTCGTTGAACTCGAGAAGTTTCTCAACAAAGAACTCGTATACTAATTTGTTAATCATTTAGAAAATCCATAATCATGAAACCACATCTATACAAAAGCCAAATCACCATGTTCAGCCTTCTGCTGAGCATTCTACTGATCATTTCTTCATGCGGCAACAAAACGAAAACGGCACAAAAGGAAAAGACTGGCTCAGATACTCCGCCATCCTTATCAGGAGTAAAACCTGAGAATCTGGTTAAACTTTCAGAAAAAGAATTGGCCGAGCTAAAAATTCAAGTCCTGCCGGTAACGAGTAGTTTTCAGAAATACAACATTGCTGTTCCCGGAGTCGTATTTCCGGCGCCCAATCACATCAGCATCATCAGCACACCGATTGACGGGAGGATTAGCAAGATTGAGGTTCAGGAAGGTGAACCTGTCAGGAAGGGGCAGGAACTGTTCAGCATCGAGAGTCTCGAATTTGGCAACATGGTTTCCGAATATCTACAGGCAGTTTCCGAAGAAACTTTTCAAACTTCACGCTTCCAGCGGCTTGAACAGCTGGTTGAACAAACCATCAGTTCCAAAAGTGAACTCGATCGTGCAAGATCCGATTTTCAGCGCGCCAAAACATCAGTCATCGCAGCCGTCTCGAAACTCAAAGCCATAGGTGTTCCGGACAAAGAAATTAATGCATTCAAATCCGCTGAAAGTATCGATCCAACCCTCAAAATTCATGCGCCTATTAGCGGAACGATGGATCAACGGTCGGTTGAATTGGGCCAGTCAGTGAATGCCCTCCAGATGCTTGCACGTGTTCTCGACATGAGCCATGTACTGGTTCGTGGCTATATTTCTCCTGAAGATGCCCGTTTCATTACTCCAGGTGATTCCGTCAAAATCTCGCGCCGGCAAAACGACACCAATGTCATGAACGCCATAGTAACGTCAATCAATCCCGGTCTGGATGAAAACAACCGTTCTGTTATTGTAAATGTTCTGCTGGCAACCAAAGATAGCTGGCCTAAGCCCGGAGAAAACCTGCATCTTTCAATCGAAACGACTTCGCGTACTGAAGTAATAACAGTACCAATGGAAGCGCTGACCTACGAAGGAAACGACCCGATTGTTTTTATTCAACTCAGCGAAACAACATTCGAAAAAAAAAAGGTTGATGTTCAGGAATTCAGGAATAGAAATGCGGTGGTAAGGAATGGTTTGGATAAAAATGACAAGCTTGCTGTTACGCAGGTTTTTAGCCTGAAAGCACTTTCCCGTTTCGATAAAATTGCCGAAGAATAATTCTTAACCTGAAACAAACCATCATGCTCAATCAAATCATCACATTTAGTGTCCGTCAAAAATTTGTTGCACTCTCGCTGGTTATTCTGATGGCGATAGCGGGTTATTTTTCACTTATTCAGCTCCCGATCAACTCTTTACCCGATGTAACTCCGGTTCAGGTTTTAGTCATCACCAAAGCTGGTCGTTATTCTCCTTTTGATGTTGAAAAGCTGGTTAGTTATCCGATTGAAACGGCCATGAACGGATTGCCCGATGTAAAACAGGTTCGTTCAACTTCGCAGTTTGCCTTGTCGGCTGTTACCATCGAATTCGAAGAAGGAACCGATATATACTTTGCCCGGCAGATGGTCAGCCAACGACTACAATCCATAGCCTCCGATTTGCCGCCTGATGTGTCGGCACCGCAATTGGGACCAATATCAACGGCACTTGGCGAAATTTATCAGTATGCTGTCCGTGGCGAAAACAAATCGCTCACCGAACTGCGCGAAATTCAGGACTGGTTGATTGTCCCTCAATTGAAAGTAGTAAAAGGTGTAACCGAAATCAACTCATTCGGAGGTTTTGTAAAACAATACGAAGTCGTTATTACTCCTGAAAAAATACGCACCTATGGCATTAGTATTCTTGAAATTATTAATGCGATTGCCAACAACAACAGTGTTTCGGGAGGAAATTACCTGGAGCACAACCGCGAACAATACATCATCCGCGGTTATGGTCAGATCAACAAAGCCGATGACATCCGGAATATCATTGTCCGGAACATCAACAATAAACCAGTTTTCATTAAAGATATAGCTGATGTGGTGATAGGAACCCAAACCCGTCAGGGTGGAGTTACTCAGGATGGAAAGGGTGAAATCGTGAGCGGAATTGTGATGATGCTTCGTGGCGGAAACGGCCGCGAAGTGATTTCGCAAATTGAAAAGAAAATTACGGAAATCAACAAGTCGCTTCCTGAAGGTGTACAAATCGAAAAATTTTACGACCAGTCGGACCTGATTGACCGGACGACAGCCACCATTTCAACCAATCTGGTTGAAGGAGGTTTTTTGGTTATTGTGGTGCTACTATTGTTGCTTGGCGAAATTTCCGGAGCTTTGATTGTGGCCATGGTTATCCCGTTTTCGATGCTTTTTGCCTTTATCGGCATGCGGGAATTTGGACTCGCAGCCAACCTGATGAGCCTGGGTGCTATCGACTTCGGGATGGTGGTCGATGGCTCGGTAGTGATGATTGAAAACATTGTTCACCGCATGCAGCAAAACAAAGACGAAAAACCTGATGATCTGGTTATTTCAGCCGCAAAACAAGTCGTTCGGCCAATATTTTTCGGTGTATTAATTATCCTGATGGTGTATGTGCCAATTATGACATTCAGCGGGATGGAAGGTATTTTATACCGACCAATGGCCATAACGGTGGCGGCGGCTGTTTTCGGGTCCTTGCTTCTTGCACTTATTTTTGTTCCGGCTATTTCAGCCATCATATTCCGAAAAGGAGTAAAAACACGGCGCAATTTTGTAATCGACTGGATAAAACCGAGATACAATAGCGGACTAGACAAAAACCTTGACAGGAGGTGGTTTGTAACTATTACAGCAGCAGTTATTTTCGGTTTATCAATGATCGTAATGAGCCGTCTTGGAACCGAGTTTCTTCCCGAATTGGATGAAGGTTCAATCCTTGTTGAACAGGTACGGATGCCTTCGGTGACTTTGAAAGAATCCATGGACAATGCCAACTGGCTGGCCGGAAAACTGATGGAAAACATTCCTGAAATTAAAACGGTGGTGCCAAAAACGGGTCGTTCCGATTTGGCAAATGACTGGATGGGCGTACATCAGACTGACGTTTGGATTGTGTTGAAACCTGCCAAAGAATGGAGAAAAGGAATGACCAAGGAAGACATTGCAGCGCAGATTGAACCATTCCTGAAAACGGAACCAGGACTGGCCTACAATTTTACGCAACCTATTGCGATGCGTGTAGATGAACTAACAAGTGGCGTAAAATCTGACCTGGCTGTGAAAATTTATGGCGAAGACCTTGATCAGCTCAATCAAATCGGGGAACGCATTTCAACAATCGTTTCAGGAATGAAAGGAACGGCAAACTTTTTTGTTGAGCAGCCTGTTGGTCAACCGTATCTGACCATTGAGATTGATCGTGAAGCTTTGGCTTCATTTGGCCTGAATGTGAACGATGTGCAATCGGTTATCGAAGCCGGAATCGGAGGACAGGTTGCCGGACAGTTGTATCAAGGGCAACGTCGGTTTGACATTCAGGTTCGATATCCTGAAGAGTTTCGATCAGAATTGCAAAAAATTCAGGAAATACCAGTTCCGCTTCCCAATGGAGAATTCATCCCAATCAAACGTGTAAGTCACATTATTGCGCAGGAAGGGCCACGCGAAATTCAGCGCGAAAACGGCTGGCGAAGATTGATTGTGGGAATCAACATCAAGAATATTGATATTGGAACTTATGTGGCCAATCTGCAGGCTTCGATAGAAGCGAAAGCCAATGTGCCTTCCGGATATTTTCTGGAGTACGGCGGAACATTTGAAAACCAGAAACGCGCCATGAACCATCTGCTGCTGGTTGTTCCATTGTCACTTTTTATCATCATCGGATTATTGTACCTCAATTTTGGTAAAATGCGCTATGCTGTCCTCATTTTGATAAACCTGCCATTTGCCCTTTCAGGAGGAATATTTTTACTCTGGATGCGTGGAATGTATCTTTCAGTATCGGCCAGCATTGGTTTTGTTGCTTTGTTTGGAGTTGCCGTACTTAACGGGATTGTTCTCGTCGATCACATTAACGAACTTCGGAAAGAAGGGATGCCACTCCGGAAAACCATTATTGACGGAGCCACAGATCGTTTGCGTCCGGTATTAATGACCGCTTTGGTGGCCAGTTTGGGCTTCATTCCAATGGCGTTTAATTCGGGACCAGGTTCAGAAGTTCAGCGACCGCTGGCAACGGTGGTTATTGGTGGATTGATCACTTCCACCTTTTTGACTTTGTTGGTTTTGCCCATAATTTATTATTGGGTGGAAGAGAAACGCGAAAAGAGAATAGCTGAGAAAAATGTGGTGATTGAAGGTGAATAAAAACTAAATGTAGAGATTCGCTGAAAACAAATTTAACAATCATTATGGTTTTCAGAAGTTTAAAGGAAAATAACTTCGATCAATTTTTCCGGACAAACAGACAAGCTGTTTCATGCTGTTTGAATAATAGAAAAACTACCGCTATCTTTAGTCCTGCATAAGAACAACCCAGCGAACGAATGGAAAACAATCCGACAAATACAGGAAAAGACGAAATACGTGATCAGCTTGTACAGGCAGCACGACAGGTTTTCGCACGATATGGCTATAAAAAAACGGCACTCGACGACATTGCCCATGAAGCCCGAAAGGGGAAAAGCACCATTTATTATTATTTTAAAAGCAAGGATGAAATTTTCAAAGCGGTGATTGATACAGAAGCTAAAATCAGGGAACAATCAATTGAAGAAAAAATAAGTCCGATCCATGATCCCAAACAAAAACTAAAAACTTACATTTATATACGGATGGTTACTCTGAAAACGGTGGTCAACTATTACGAAGCCATTAAAAATGATATGCTGGATAATCTGTATTTTGTAGATAGTTTTAGAAGTGATCATTTCGATGCTGAAATTAAACAAATACAAAAAATGCTACTCGAAGGCATTGCCTTGGGTGAATTCACCATCCAGAACCCTGAGCTGACTGCCAAAACGATTGTCACAGCCCTTCATGGGTTTGAAGTTCCTCTTATTCTGAAAAACCTTTCAGATGAAGAATTACAGAAATCGGTAGATGAAATGCTGAATATTTTATTCTACGGTATGGTTACAAAAAAATAACCGGCACATCTGCTGTGCCGGTTATTTTTTTTGATTTACTGAGCCTGCTCTTGCATTTCCGAACGCGCCAGAATGTAATCAACAATCAAAACAATGGATAAACTCTCCTAAAAATCAGACTCCGGTAAAAATCGATTGATCAAAATTGTCACCGCCAGAAGAAACAACCTATTGACAACTTATGAACTTTTTTCATTGTATGTTTTTTTGTCAGAAGCAGCTTATTTTTTCACCTTAAACAACTCTTTTTCGTCCATCTTTTTAACCAGTGCACTATCGTTGAGCAGTTTGTTGATGGCATTAAAAGGAGCAACTACAATTTCGTCACCAGCTTTTAAGCCTTCCATAATTTCGATATTCTCGCTATCCTGAATACCAGTTTTTACTGCTTGTTTGAATACTTTGCCATCTTTATAGACAAACACGACCTCCACCTTAACATCTTCGTCTGACTTCTGTCCCTGTTGTGTGACGGCCTCTGTTTCTCCTTCTGCATTTTCCTCAACATCTTTCCCTTCTTCAACTTTTCCCTTGTCGGATACTGAACGGGTAGTTACAGCCTGAATGGGAACTGAGATTATATCTTTTCTGGTTTCAGTCTGAATATCAACAGTGGCAGACATTCCAGGGCGGAAAGGATATATTTTTCCACTCTCTGTGTCAATCAAATCTTTATACGATTCTTCCAACAGAAGAATTTTAACATCGAAATTAGTAACCTGATCAGTTGAGCCACCACTCACATTGGCCGAATTGGCAATTTCAGTTACAACTCCCTTAAATTTACGACCAAGATACGCATCCACTTCGACCAAAGCAGTATCATTCAGGTTCACCCTGACGATATCATTTTCATTCACATCAACCTTCACTTCCATCAGGTGAAGATTGGCAATAACCATCGTCTCTGTACCAGCATACATATTGGTTCCAACCACGCGTTCGCCCTTCTCAACATTCAGGCGTGATACGGTACCATCCATCGGAGCATAAATTTTGGTTTTCAGAAGCTGTTCCTCCGCTTCAGCAACCGATGCTTCGGCTGACTTAACGGCGAACTGCGCTGCTTTCACTTCCGATTGAGCTACCTTATATGAAGCTTGTGCCGTTTCAAAATCCGATACCGGAATTGCACTCTGCTTAAACAATGTGTTGGCGCGTTTAAATGCCATTTCGCTTTCGATCAAGCGGGCGTCGGTTTGCGCCTTGCGAGCCTGCGACGAGCTGAAACTGGCTTGTGCCCTGTTGTATGCCTGGATATACATATCGGGTTTAATGATCATCAGAAGCTGACCTGTTTTAACTTCATCACCTTCTTCAATCTGCATTTCAATAATTTCTCCTGAAACATCCGGACTGATTTTCACTTCCGTTTCGGGCTGAACCTTACCATTTGCTGTAATTAATTCGGTAATGGTTTTGCTTTCAACTACTTTAGTGGAAACATTGATTTGATAATCCTTCCCAAACCAACCTAATTTTTTGCCTGCAACCAGAACAATAATCAGAATTACAACCAAGGCAATACCGTATGGTAAGAGTTTATTCGATTTTTTCTTCATTTTCATTCGATTTTGAAATATAGGTATAGGATCGCTTTTAAAAATTACAATAATTCTGAAACCAAAAAATTCTTTCAGTCAGTTGACATCGAAAACGCTCCGCAGAAACTCATCTACATTCGTTTTTTCAGCTTAAAGTTAGTGCACTTTGACTATCAATTCCCAATTTAAATAGAGTTATTCCGTAGAAAGGATAAAAAAACATGACTATTTTGGGATGAAAAAATCTGAATTTCGTATAGAATACCTGATGAAACTGTTCATTTCAGAACATTCACACCGATCAGGTGTTATCTGTTTTTGTGGAGAATAAAAACTTTATATCTAATTTTCTCCGGGGCGAGAATTTTATTGTAACAAATACTTTAAACTTGATGAATCATCCAAAAATTAATGTTGCAGAACCAATGACCGAACTTGACATTCAGAATATGCCGTTCGAGTCTTTCCTGAAGAATTTGAAGGCAAAAATGAAACTTGTTTTTCATGAGCGTGCTGATATTGATCAGATGGCTATTAAGCGTGGAATGCCACCATTCGTGATGCGCGAAATCATGAGTTTAAATCCGTTGGCAGTGGGAATTCCCTACGAGTTTGGCGGACGTGGATGCCACATGGAAGAAAATATCGCACTTCTGGCAACAGCCTCGTACGAATCGCTGGCTCTGTCGCTGACTTTTGGCATTAACTCTGCCCTATTCCTTCAGCCAGTTGCAAAATATGCACAGGAAGAAGCCAAAGCTCCTATTTTTAACCGGTTCCTGAACTACCAAAACATGGGCGGATTAATGATTACCGAACCTGATTTTGGCAGCGACGCGCTAAACATGCAAACATCATTTACAGAAAAAGACGGGAAATACCATCTTCAGGGAACCAAACATTGGGCCGGATTAACTGGCTGGGCCGAATATTGGCTGCTGACAGCACGCGAACGCAGCCATTCAGGAGATCTGAAACGCGATATTGATTTTTTTATCTGCGATGTAAACAGCGCCGGTCAACAAATCGTTGTGGAGGAATTTTACGAAAATCTTGGCTTGTATCAGATTCCGTATGGCCGCAACAGGCTGGATGTCCATATCCCCAAAGTACAGAAACTTGTTCCAAAAACCACCGGAGTGAAAATGATGCTCGATTTGCTGCACCGCAGCAGAATGCAATTTCCGGGAATGGCGATGGGTTTCATTCAGCGATTACTCGATGAATCAATTGCGCATATCAATCAACGACAAATCGGAGGGAAATTACTTTTCACCTACGATCAGGTTCAGCATCGACTTGCAAAACTTCAGGCTTCGTATACTATTTGTTCGGCCATGTGTGCCAACAGCAGCGAAAAGGCAGGCATTGAAAACGATCTTTCACTGATTGGATTTGAAGCCAACTCGGTAAAAAGTGTGGTAACCGACCTGATGCAGGAAGCTGCTCAATCGGCAACACAGCTCGTCGGTGCTCAGGCCTACAAATTAAATCACATCGCCGGAAGAAGCATAACAGACAGCCGTCCGTTCCAGATATTCGAAGGTTCCAATGACATCTTGTATGCTCAAATCTCGGAAAGTCTGGTTAAAATGATGAAAAAAACGAAGGAAAGTAATTTGTTTCAGTTCCTGAAAAGTTTGGATCTGACTTCGAAATCAGCCATATTCATGAGAAAAATGCTTGATTTTGACCTGGATACAAATCTTTCGCAACGTAAAATGGTCGAATTAGGTCAGGTACTCGGACGTATCGTTTCGTTCGAAATGGTTATCAACCTGGGAGAGAAAGGCTTCCGTAACGACCTTATAAACAACGGACTGGCCATGATCAACCAGGAAATAACCTCCTTAATGAGCAGTTTTAAACATCAGAATGAAACCGTAGTTATAAAAGATTATCAGGACAATAGTTCGTGGTTAAATTTCGTTCATGTTTAAAGTTAATTTCAGGAGAAAAAATCAGACTAATTCAGGAATAACAGATTGCTTGTATCAAAGATGCAAAAGTCAGTCTCCTTTTTTCTATTTTTGCTGACAGAAACTTTTACGTTCAACTCAATTCAGCAATGCCCGGGATTTCATTTTTTCGTCAGCAAATTGAATTGTAAGTTACGCGTGATCAAACAACAAATAGAATTTAGATGAGATATTTTTCCTACGTCATATATGCCCCTGAAACGCATATATTCTATTACGGATATTTCGAAGATCTTGAAAAAGTCCTTGAAATGCACAATTCGAACCAGATTACTCCTACAAGTGGCAAGGGGCCATGGGTTCTTTTATATTCGGAAACTTTTGAAACCCGTTTAAGAGCTATCCGGCAGACAAGTTTTTATCGTTCAGTAAAAGGACAACGATTTCTGAAAAATATTCTCAATTTCTAAACCGCTTAATTTAGCGGTCAGGGACAGAACTCCTTTCAACAATTATTAACATCCGGTTTCGTTCATCACCATAGTCGTTGTTAATAAATAATTGACTGATCTACATTGTTTTAATAAAATCAGTGTTTGATCTTTAGTAATATTGCAATCAATTTAAAATCGATACACCATGAAAAAAATCATTTTAGTCGCATTTACATTTGCACTGCTTACAAGCGGATGTAAAGTATTCAAATCATCCAAAAAGAGTGACGTTCCGAAAACCGAAAACACTGTAGAAACCAAAGTATTTTCGGTGCCAGCGCCAAAAAACACTATACGTGAGAATCCGGTTTCGGACACTATGTACGAAACTGTAGAAAAACCCGTTTCAATGCGAAGCGAAAAATTCACCATGTCGGCAGACGATCAGGCCGCATACGGAAGCAAAAGTTTCTTCGTGATTGTTGGAAGTTTCAGCAGCAATGAAAATGCCGGAAGATTCAAACAGGAATTAATTCCGCAAGGCTTTAGGCCAATCATTCTTCACAGTGAAACAGGGTACTTCCGGGTTTGTGTTGACTCTTTCAGCGATGAAGCTGCTGCCAGAAGCCGTGTTCAGCGAATCAGAACTGAATACCCTAAATATGCTGATAGCTGGTTGCTGATAAAAAAATAAGAATACATATCACATAATAAAAAAAGGATGCTTTCGGCATCCTTTTTTTATTCAACTTAGATTTCCATCGGCTACTTTAAGATATCCTCCGCTTCCTGATAACCTTCAGCAACAACTGTCATTTGAATATTGCTCTCATTGATTGCCATAGGATTAACCAAATAGGAAGGGACAAGTCTGTTGCCATTGCTGATCGTTGCAGTTGCCTGCTGCACGGGATCGCCTTGTGCCAGATGCATGGCCAGTTCAGCAACAGTACATCGTTTTAATCGGCTTGTAAACAGTCATCGTTTGATTTCCTTTCATAATTTGCTGGATGTTTGGCAAATCGGCATCCTGTCCTGCAAGTGCCACTTTCCCTAGCAACCCTTTCTCCTTTAAAGCCCTAATCACACCCATCGCAATGACATCATTTCCCGCAATAATGGCATCCACAGTCCCTTTGCCTGACTGAAGCAGTTCTGCCGTATGTCTGTATCCTTCAGCTTCAGTCCAGTAATCTGAAAACACATTGTAACCCAGACTTATGGAGCCTTTCTCAATAAAAGGCTGCAAAATATTCATCTGCCCCAGATAGATCATTCGACTGTTGTTGTCATAAGTTGGCCCACCAATAAGCGCATAATTTCCCGTTGGTTTCAGGTTGGTCAGATATTCGGCCTGAATTTCGCCGATCCTCACATTATCGGACGAAACAAAGTAATCAAGCCAGCAATTGTTGATCATCCTGTCATAAGCAATCACTTTGATATTACTTTCATGCGCCAATTCGACAATCTTGCCGGAAGAAAACTGGTTGACAGGAATGACGACCAGAACGAATATCCCCGAACTGATCATCTCCTTCGCCTGATCAATTTGCTTTTGTTCATCATTTTCTGCCACACTAACAACAGGCATACCTCCAAGTTGCTCAACAGCTTCGGTAAAATATTTTTGATCATTTTGCCAACGTGGAGTATCAAAACTGTGAACCAATAACCCAATCTTTGGTTTTTCGAAAGAACAACAGACAAGGAAGGAAACTGCAAGGAATAAATAAATTAAATTCTTGGTCTTCATAACGTATGAAATTTATCGTTGAAAAACTGAATTCTAACATAATTCTAAACACAGAGGAGAGATAAGAAACGGCATTTCAGAAAAAACCATTTGTATAAAAAAAATAAACAAATATCTAAAATGCATTTTTTTTCCAAAAAATCATCATTCAATCTTTCGGAAAAATCGGAAGATTGAATTGACCACACAAGATCAGAAGCTGACCAAACAATATTTTCTCTCCGTCCGGATTATCATTTCGGGAAAGAATCATAACCAAAAACAATCAATTACAGCCATAAAAAAACCGGATAGCGATGCGACGAAGCATCCTATCCGGTTTTTTGTTCTCCAACCCGAAGAATATTTATTTTATTGAAGGTACAACCCTTAATCTTTCGGCAGCTTTTTCGAGCGTTTCATTATTCTTGGCAAAGCAAATCCGAACCATTTTTTGTTTGTTTTTTTCGTGCAGGAATGCAGAAACAGGAATTACACCAACTCCATATTCACTGGCCAAACGGAAAGTAAAATCCAGATCAGGTTCATCAGAAATATTGGAATAATCGAGAATTTCGAAATAACTTCCCTGTGAGGGTATAATTTTGAACAAACTACCTTCCATCATACGGTTAAAATAGTTGCGTTTACCCTGGTACATTTCAGAAATATCTTTATTGGAATCTTCAGTTTGCAGATACTCTGAAAGCGCATACTGAAGAGGGGTATTTACATTATCAATCTGGAATAGCTGAATTCGCCTGAATTCATTCATCAGTTTTTCAGGTGCAAGAATGTAAGCAAGTCCCCAGCCATTGATGTTAAAAACCGGACCAAAGGAAGAAACAATAAAACTGCGTTCAGCTAATTTGGCATATCTCGCAACACTTTGATGGGTATTGTTATCAAAAACAATGGACTCAAAAACCTCATCGCTTAAAATGACGATATTTGTTCCATTGGTTAAGTGCTGCAATTGAATCAGATCAGAATCTGATAATACAGCCCCGGTCGGATTCTGCGGAGAATTGATAATAATCATTCGTGTTTTCGAAGTAACCATTTTTCGTACTTCCTCCCAATCGATATGGAAATCAGGTTGTTTCAGTGCGACATAAATCGGACGTCCCCCATTGATGGAAATTGCCGGGGCATATGACTCGGAAGCAGGTTCAAAAAGAATAACCTCATCATCCTCCTTTACTGTGGAGCTGATCGCCGTCATAATAGCCTGAACAGGACCGGCAGTTATGCTGATTTCCGTTTCAGGATTGTAACTGTGATTATACATCCCTTTAACCCGATACGAAATAATATTGCGCAACTCAATGATACCTCCGTGAGGTGCAAAATTATTGTACCCCGAGCGAATATACATTGCAGCCATATCGGCTAATTTTTCCGGACATGGGAAATCGGTTTTCCCCAGAGAGAGATCAATTGCACCTGTCTCACTTACCAGTTTATTAACGCTTGAGAATAAACCTTCTTTTGTATTTGATAATTTCGAAATAGCCATTAGAGAACTTATTGGGATACAAAGTTAAAAAAATATGCTTTTCACTTCCACTCGCAACACCATTGTATGTAAATTAATTTATCGTTCGATTTAGCTGAATACCTCCTTCAAAACTTCCAGCGACTTAATCACTCCGAGATGATCGAAATGAATTTTATAAAACTCAAGTAACTTTTCGAGTACCAGTCTTCGCTCGGTATGTGTATAAGCTAATTTTTCAATCGAAGACGAGTCGACATCAAAAAGCCTTGAAAGCAAAATCGTCGATTGCTTATCAGCAAATTGATCGTGAAATGGTTCGCGGCTGACAAACAGCGCATTTTGCAAATCGAAGAAGTTGCTGATTCCGGCATTGTCGCCACTCGGATTGATCCCTAAAAACCTGGTTAATTTGAAAAGAAACCAAATATGGAAATCACTAATTCCCGTTTCAGAAAGATCGAGTAAAATTAAGGAGTGATAAATGAAATCGAAAAGTTCATGGCTGGATTCTTCTTCGCGAAGACATTTGTATAATATTTCGGCCAGGAAAATAACTTGTGTGCTTTTTCGTATATCAAACGGGATGGCCGAATACGGATGAGCGATTCTGGCATTTTTAAGCCGGTGTATTTCTCTGCCTGCCTGGTAATAAATTTCGAGATCAAGCAAATAGAGTGGCTGAAAAACTGCAGCCTTTACCGTTGAACTTTTGCTGCGAACGCCGTTTATCATGAACGACTGTCGCCCATATGCTTCAGTATAAATACTGGCGATCAGACTCGTTTCAGAATACTTAACGCCATGCAGAAATATTCCACGGGTCTTTTCTATCACAGTAAAACGTTTTAATGGATAAACAAAAGTTTGGTGATTTTAGTTTTTTCACCCGTTGGATCTGTCATGAAAACCAAATAAACACCAGTTTTACAACGATTGCCATTCAGGTTTTTGCCGTCCCAGATAGCCTGACCTCCTAATGAAATAGTTTTATAAACCAGATTTCCACTGATGTCAGTAATTTTCACATTAGTATCTTCAACAAGACCTGTTACAACGATCGGACCTTCGTAGGTTTCGCGTACAGGATTTGGGTACACATATACATCGCTGAATTCTGCATTGCCAGTGGTTGCTTCACCCATGTACGAAATCAATCCGCTTGCTGTGCCTATAAAAACCTCTCCCGTCTTTTGATTAATGGCAATATCCGAAATTTCGGATTCTGGTAGTGGACTATTTTCAGAATTAAAATGTTCAATTTCGGTTTCACCATCTTCCGAAATCAGGAATACTCCTGAAGTTTTGGTTCCGAACCATTTGCGGTTGGCTCCGTCAATGGCAATGGCTGTTATTATTTCAGTTTCGAGCAATGGATGGAACAGTCCGTCGTTTAGATTCAACCCCGGTCTGGTAGCATAAGTTGTGCTCTCTGTCCAGATTTCTTCAGGATTACTAAATACGGCAACTCCTCCCGAGGTTCCCACCCAAATTTCACCATTCAGATCTTCAGCCATAGCATAAACATCATTCATTTCAGTAAAAAACTCGCCTTCTGAATTCACAAACCGAGCCACTACTTTCTGCGCCTTCGACTGGTCGTTGGTGCTGTTTAAAACATACAATCCATTTACCCGGGGTACTACAATCCATTTATCATCATTCCGGGTCACCACCACTTTGCCGATTGAATAATTGTTGGCTATCCCACTTAATTCGAATGCTTTCCAGCTACCATCGGGCTGATACTCCGAAATCACTTTCGCAACTTCAGAATTTGTCACCCAAAGATTTCCTTCCGAGTCAAATGCCATTCCCCCGATGCGAACATACGGTGAATCAGGCGAGCCAGGTAGCGCTGTTTGCAGCGTACTGTTATAGTTATTGTGTTGTTTTACAAATGTTCCTGAGTTAAACTCCAGAACACCGCCTCCCCATGAACCGGCAAAAACATGATCTGGATTATTCGGATCGACAGCGACACAAACCATGTCTCTGAAATCATTGAGTTCCGGGATAACATTACTGTTGAAAGCGACCCAACTATCATCCCTGTAAAGTTGAAATTCCGGTTCATAAAAAAGATTGTTCCACGATCTATCCCGTCCTCCTGAAGTGATCCAAAGATCCTCTCCGTTCATGCTTAGTGAGAAAACCCTATTGTTTATGGGACCTTGAGGAACAATTTTTTCGGCCTGCGTACCAATCTTCACCAGACCCTGCCCTTGATAGGCAACCCAAAGAATGTTCTGATTGTCGAGTATTGCAGATGAAGCCGGAACAAGAACCTGTTCGTAACCTGGGAATGGATATTTCGGAACATATTTTACTTGTTCATACTTGTCGTCGTATACAAAAACCTCTTCACGGCTCGAAAAAACAAGGTAATTACCGTTTGTTGTAATGTCAGAAACATAGTTAATATTTGTCAAAAAAGGGCTCCAGACATCACCGTTCAGGGCATACAATTCGTCTTGCGCCCATTCATCAGGAGTATAATTGACAATCATTTTCCCTTTGAAATATTCTATTTTGCTGAATTTTTTATCGGCATGTGGAATTGATGTCTGCCTTATCCATTTGGTATAATCCTGAAGGTTCGGTTCTGATGCATCAGCTTTGTAGATTCCGTTAACAGTTGCCGCATACAGATAGTCTCCGTCCGTTGCCAGATCCTGAACATTGAGATAATCACCTTCGTTGCCAATAAAATAAGTGTCTTTTATTTCCTTTTTCTCCAGATTAATAACCACAATTCCAAATCCACAGGACAGAAAAGCCAGATTTCCGGAGAACATTACATTGTTAATGGTTTTATCGGCAGCTATCTGTTTCCGCTTGATGTCCGAGAGGTTGAAAATTTCGTTCCCTATTAAGAAATCAATGTTGGCATTCTCGTAGGCAATCATTAGCAGATCGTTTTCTTCGCTGTAGGCAATGCGTTGAATGCCGTCATCAGAAAGTCCGTTTATACCCGACATCTTTTGAATGCTGTTATCTGCTTTATTGTATGAAAATAATCCTCCTTCAGTAACACAGTAAATTTTTTCGCCTGTATCAACAACATTTGTTGCACTGGCAAACGACTGATAATCGGTCCATTCTCCAACGGCAGGCTGCGCAGAACTCCGGGAAATTGTGAGACAGAATAACGTAAAGAATAACAAGGTTTTAAAATTATTCATTCGGCTTAAGTTGAGTTAAATATTCAACCAATTTCTGAACAGCCCGTCCCCGGTGACTAATCTTATTCTTTTCTTCCATCGGCATTTCGGCAAAACTAAATTGCGATTCTTCGGGCTGAAAAATGGGATCGTAACCAAAGCCGGTTCCTCCCCGTTTTTCTTCCAGAATACGACCGTTAACAATTCCTTCAAACTGAGTTTCCTTGCCATCGATCACCAGTGAGACGACCGTTCGGAAACGTGCTTTCCGGTTTTTCATGTTGGTCAGTTTCTTCAAAACCAGGTTCATATTATTCTCCGAACTCTTCTCTTCACCAGCATACCGGGCCGAATATACTCCGGGCTCACCATTCAGTGCGTCAATTTCGAGACCGGTATCGTCAGCAAAACAGTTCAGCCCATAGTTGTTGAAAACGTAAAACGATTTTTCAGCGGCATTGCCCTCAAGCGTTTCCTGATTTTCAGGAATATCGGTGAAACAATTGATGTCATTTAAACTGAGCAATTCAATGGAATGATTGAACAACTGTTTTATTTCCTGAAGTTTATGGAGATTATTTGTTGCAAATACAAGTTTCATCAGTGTGATTTTTTCTTTAAAAGTCATCCGGAATTGATCCGGAGAGAAAAGCGGGATGGTCAGTTTCTAAAAGTGAAGTTTCAGCTAAAAAAGTCCGTTGATTTGAGCATCAATGCGATCGATCACAAAACTTAAATCTTCAGGATTATTCTGGAAGTTGATGCGGTCGACATCAATAATCAGCAATTTGCCGGCCTTGTAGCGATTCACCCACGCTTCGTAACGCTCGTTCAGTTGTTTTAGATAGTCAATCCGGATTGAACTTTCATAGTCTCTTCCCCTTTTCTGAATCTGGTTAACCAGCGTTGGAACCGAGGCCCGGAGGTAAATCAGCAAATCAGGAGCCTGAACCATTTTGTTCATCATCTGGAAAAGGGTGGTATAGGTATTAAAGTCGCGTGTTGACATCAAACCCATCGCATGCAGGTTGGGCGCAAAAATTTCGGCATCCTCATAAATGGTTCTGTCCTGAATAACGGTTTTGGCTGAACTCCTGATATCAACAATCTGCTTAAACCGGCTGTTCAGAAAGTAAATCTGAAGGTTGAACGACCAGCGTTGCATATCTTCATAAAAGTCGTTCAGGTATGGATTTTCGTCAACATCTTCGTAATGAGGACTCCATTTATAATGTTTTGATAGTAATTCGGTCAAGGTTGTTTTTCCCGCGCCTATGTTTCCTGCTAAAGCAATATGCATCTTATTTGAACTTTAAAAATTGACCTAAAATACGAAATATATCGTCGATTGGAGGAATATCCAAAATATTACAGTGAATTATTCAATTCAATCAACTGATCGAGATAGTGCCTGTCATTGGCCAATCGTGGAATCTTATTCTGGCCACCCGCTTTTCCCCTTCTTTTCATCCACTCGTAGAACAATCCCTTTTTGGCCACGACCAAATGAGGCATTTCGAGGCTTAGGCCTTTATGCCGTTTGGCTTCATAGTCAGAGTTTATGGTCTTTAGGGCGCCATCAAACAACAAAAGGAAATGATCCAGATCATCAGGTTCCTTTTCGAATTCGATAACCCATTCATGTGAACCCTTCTGATTGTCACTCATATAAATGGGTCCGCCAGTATATTCCAGTACGATCGCTTTCGTTCGTTCACAGGCAATCCGCAATGCTTTTTCAGCATTATCGATAATCACTTCTTCGCCAAAAGCATTGATAAAGTGCTTAGTGCGACCTGTGATCATAAATTTAAACGGGTATTTATGCGTAAACCGGATGGTATCGCCAATCAGGTAACGCCAAAGTCCGCCGTTGGTCGTAATCACCATGGCATAATTTTCCCCAACTTCAACATCCTGCAAGGGCATGGCAGTCAGATCGTCAGCACGGAATTTATCCATCGGGATAAACTCGTAATAAATGCCGTAATCAAGCATAAGCAGCATATCCTTTTTTTCAGGCTCATCCTGAATCCCGAAAAAACCTTCTGAAGCATTGTAGGTTTCCATGTATTTCATTTGTACCCCGGGGAACAACTTTTCGTATTGTTCACGATAAGGTTCAAATTTCACACCTCCATGGGTGAAGATTTCCATATTCGGCCATACTTCCAATATATTACTTTTACCGGTAACCTCCAGAACCCTTTTAAGCAGAACCAGGTACCAAGAGGGGACCCCGGCAAACGAAGTCACATTTTCATCCAGCGAATACTGAATAATCTTTTCGATCTTCTCTTCGAATTCCTCCAGAAGCGAAATTTCAGTAGATGGGGTACGGTAAAAATCAGTCCAGAAAGGGATATTCTCGATAAGGATGGCAGAAAGGTCGCCATAAAAACAGTTGTTATTGTAGTTATTAACCTTATGGCTTCCTCCCAGAGTCAGTGCTTTTCCGGAAAGAATACCGGATTCGGGGTTATTTTTCAGGTAAATCGCCAGAACATCGCGACCTCCACGAATATGTACATATTCCAAAGAGTCTTTGCTGACCGGAATGAATTTACTTTTATCGTTCGTTGTTCCCGATGATTTTGCAAACCATTTGGTTTCACCGGGCCAAAGAAGATTTTTTTCACCTAACATCATCCGCTCAACAGTTGGTTTGATGTCATCGTACCACTGAATCGGAACCTGTTCGCGAAATTCTTTTTCGGATTGAATACCTTTAAATCTGTATTTTAAACCGTATTCCGTATCTGATGCCTTCTCCAGAAGTTCAAAAAGCAATTCACTCTGAACTTCGTGTGGATGTTTTTTAAACAGCTCGATCTGGTAATTGCGTTTAAAATTAACCCAATTAATAATGGAATTAAGAACAGGCATATAAATTAGATTTCGGTGTCGTCAAAATTATTAAAATTTTTGATTTTTTATGATGAAAGGAATTCCCTGATTTTGATGTGTATAAACCTTCGTTCCGTAGCTACAGTTTTCTCAAAACGAACATCTCTAATCTCGGGACGAATTTTTTAATCACTCATTTTCATTTGCCGCTAGTGTTGTGTTAATGAAGAATCGACGTTGCGTCATGCCGAACTTACTGCCCGCTCGCCTGGCAGGCGGGGTTTCGGCATCCCGGGATAGATTAAGACCCCGAAATAAATTCGGGTTGTCGGTATGGCCACGACATGTCGTGGCCGTACGAGGTCTTGTAAGCATCATGCTTAACACAACACGAGTCAACCTTCGTTGTTTGTTTCTTAACTGAGGCTCAGATAAGCAGAACTGAATCAATTTCTCTTCAGCTGAGGCTCAGATGAGCAGAACTCAATCTGGTTCTCTCCAGCTGAGGCTCAGATGAGCAGAACTGAACCTGGTTCTCATCAGCCGAGGCTCAGATGAGTTTCTGTCAGTTGAATTGACTCATTCTTTATACAAGTTAAAATTCACTACCACTTCGTCTGGCGAAGTTTATTTTTACAACTGGTGGCAACGTTCCGTATTTCGAATATGCAGGCTAAAACTTATTTTCTTATTTTTACCACGATTTAACACGACAATATACAATACATCTTATGAATTACATTGATCTGATACTCGGTATCATCCTGATAATTGCAGCCATCCAGGGATTTCGGAATGGTTTTATTGTTGAGCTGGCATCACTCGCGGCATTGGTTCTGGGTATCTGGGGAGCCATCAAATTCTCTGACTGGACGGCCGACTTTATTACTGATACGATGGATTATAGCTCAAAGCACCTAAGCACCATCGCTTTCGTAGTGACATTTATTGCGATAGTGGTTATTATTCATATTCTTGGCAAAGTACTCGACAATGCGGTGAAAGCAGTGGCTCTGGGATTTCTGAACCGTTTGGCCGGCATTATCTTCGGAATTTTAAAAACTGCTGTAATCCTGAGTATATTTCTTTTGCTTTTTGATGCTGTCGATGAAAATGTACAAATACTGCCTTCGAAACAAAAAACAGAATCGAAGTTTTATGCCCCAATGAAACAGTTAGTCCCAACCTTATTTCCCTTCATCAAACTGGAGTTCAATCAGATTCTGGAAAAACCAAAAGTAAAGACACCTAAGCCAGGCATTGAACCCAAAACAACTTAGGCCAGGGGAAACGAACCGTTGCCTGACCATCATGACCTAATTTTGCCAAGACATTTAACTTTGCCTATTCACAGTTTCCCGATTAATCCGTCATTCAGGATTTCCATCCTGATTTTACCCAGAGATATTTCCATGTTAAACTATTGATTTTATATCTTTGAGCGGATTTTTTAGGTGGCCGAACAAATCAGAGAACAATTGGATTTCCTTATGAAACTATTGAGCCAAATAATCCTGAAAAATGAAACCGAAAATTATTTGAAAATGAATTTTGTTGACGAATTAGAATGGAGAGGCATGATCCATGATATAATGCCAGGAACCAAAGAACAACTCGATAAAGAATTAACAGCAGCATATGTAGGAATTGACCCAACAGCTGATTCGCTGCATATTGGCCATTTGGTGAGTGTCATGATGCTGAAGCATTTTCAGATTGCCGGACACAAACCGATTGCTCTTGTTGGAGGTGCCACCGGAATGATTGGCGACCCTTCAGGCAAATCGCAGGAGCGAAATTTACTGGATGAGCCTACCTTGCGCCACAATCAGGAATGCCTGAAAAAACAACTGGCGAAATTTCTCGATTTCGAATCGGATGCGCCAAATGCTGCAGAATTGGTTAACAATTACGACTGGATGAAGGAATTCAGTTTCCTGAGTTTTATCCGCGACATTGGAAAACACATCACGGTCAATTACATGATGTCGAAAGATTCAGTCAAAAAACGACTGGATTCTGACAGCGGCACAGGTATGTCGTTCACCGAATTCACCTACCAGCTGGTTCAGGGAACCGATTTTCTGCACCTGTATCAAACCAAAAATGCAAAATTGCAAATGGGAGGTTCTGATCAGTGGGGAAATATTACCACCGGCACCGAACTGATCCGAAGAATAGAAGGAGGCGAAGCATTTGCATTGACTTGTCCGCTGATTAAAAAAGCCGATGGAACTAAGTTCGGGAAAACCGAATCAGGAAACGTGTGGCTCGACCCCAAATTAACTTCGCCCTATAAATTTTTTCAGTTCTGGTTAAATACTTCGGATGAAGATGCCGAAAGATACATCAGGATCTTTACGCTTCTTTCGAAAGAAGAAATTGCAGAACTGATATCGAAACATGCAGAAGCTCCGCATTTACGTTTGCTTCAAAAACGGCTGGCCGAAGAGGTTACCGTAATGGTGCATTCGCGCGAAGATTACGAAATGGCCGTCGAAGCATCGCAAATCCTTTTCGGTCAGGGAACAGCTGAACTTCTCAACAAACTCGATGAAGAAACGTTTCTCTCCGTTTTTGAAGGTGTTCCCCAATTTAAAATTTCAGGGAAAGAACTGGAGGCAGGTATTCCTGTAATTGATCTGCTGGCTGAAAAGACATCCGTATTCCCTTCTAAAGGAGATCTGAGACGAACCATTCAGGGAAACGGATTAAGCATTAACAAGGAGAAAATTTCTGATGCGGAACTGATTGTGAATCCAAATTTTCTGATTGGAAATCAATATATTCTCGTTCAGAAAGGGAAGAAGAATTATTTTCTTTTAATTACTGAATAGATTTTAGTTTTACTAAATACTAAATTCATAAATGTTCCGTTAAAACTCTTACCTATAGACCTTGCTATGACAAATTTCTTTGATAATCAGAATCTTCTCGGGACACTCCAAAAATGGTTGAAACATTTAATTGTTATTGGAATACTTGCTATTGTTATCTCGGCAATCTTTTCATCTTCCTTATTTATAAAACCGAAGTATAAGTCAACTGCCCGGGTTTATCCAAGCATTAACATTTATTCTTTCAGCGAAGAATCACAGAGTGAGCAATTGCTTGAAATTATTAATTCTCAGGACATTAAACTACAGGTCATTGAAGCGTTTAACTTGGGTGAAGTCTATAAAATCAGCAAGAAGAATCCACAATACATGACATCCGTACTATCTGAGTTTGATGATAATTTCACCTTTAAAAAGACAGAGTACGAAACCATTGAAATTCAGGTTCTGGATACTGACCCGCAGCGGGCATGCACCATGTGCGACTCGATCATTGCCTTTATGGACGATAAGGTAAGAACTTTGCATCGTGTCAAATATGACGAGGCTGCCTTAATTGCGAAAAAGGATATCGCCATGCTCACCCATCAAATTGATTCGATTGAAGAAAAACTGGATGTGATTCGGGAAAAGTATAAAATACTTGATTTCACCTTGCAGGCTAAAGAAATTACCAGAGGAATGGTTCGGGTTCTGGCTGAACAGAACGGAAATACTACCGGTGGAAAAAAGATTGAACAATGGATGAATGACCTATCCGAACAAGGTGGGGAATTCATACTTTTAAGCAAAAAACAAGCATACATCGTCGTTCAGGCTGAAGCTCTTAAAAAGATTTATGATGAAGCGGTCAGCGGGGCGCACAAAAAAATCACTTACGGGCAACGGGTGCAAAATCCGGTTCCGGCTGATAAAAAATCATATCCTATTCGTTGGCTAATTGTGCTGACATCAACTTTTGCAACATTATTTTCAGCCATACTGGTAATTTTGCTTCTCGAAATCAAAAAAAATGCCTAATCTGTGTCTCAAGCCAGAATAAAAATTATTCTTTTTTACCTGATTTCAGTATTATTTATTCTGCTGAATGCCTTCATTCTGGTAAAAGAGCATTCGATGATAATCAATGCTTTGCCATTGGCATTCATCATTATTTTGCTGGCTGTTTTTGCTTTCGATAAACTCTTGTATCTGGTCATATTTTTCACTCCTCTTTCACTTCCTCTTTCCGAAATTATACCGGGTTTGTCGTTTAATATGTTTTTGCCAACCGAACCTTTACTTTTGGGGATATTGCTTATTTTTATCCTGAAGACTTTTTCCACGGGCAAATTTGATCGTGACATCCTGACTCATCCGGTTTCGCTGGCTATCTATCTTGCTTTGTTTTGGCTGTTTGTAACCAGCCTGACCAGCACAATGCCAATTGTATCGTTAAAGTTTTTTCTCTCCCGAATCTGGTTTATCGTTGGCTTTTATCTCCTGACTGCTAAACTTTTTGAATCAGGAAAAAATATTGAAAAGTTCGTTTGGCTTTATACGCTGCCTTTATTGATTGTAATTTTCTATGCGACTTACCGGCATCTGGGTTATGGCTTGTGGGATAAACAGGCAGCACATTTTGTCGTCGATCCGTTTTACAACGACCATACTGCTTATGGAGCAGCTATTGCCATGTATTTGCCATTTTTATTCGGGTTTTCGCTGACGAAAATATACCGACCGGGAATACGGATTTTTGTTCGTCTTGTTTTGGGCATTTTACTGATGGGGTTAATCCTTTCCTACGCCCGTGCCGCCTGGATTAGTATGATAGCTGCACTGGTCTTATGGATAATCCTACGGCTAAAAATCAGATTTAAACCCATCTTTATTGGCGTTTTAATATCACTTTCACTGATTCTAGTTTTCCAGCATCAAATACTAATGAATCTTGAACAAAATAACACGGAGTCTTCAGCAAATCTTGGAGAACATGTTTCGTCGATTACCAATATTTCATCCGACGCATCAAATATGGAGCGCATTAACCGTTGGAGTTGTGCCATCAGAATGTTTGAAGACAAACCTATTTGGGGATGGGGACCTGGGACCTACATGTTTAATTATGCTCCTTACCAATTAAAAACTGACCGAACAATTATCAGTACCAATTCGGGCAACGGAGGAAATGCCCATAGCGAATACCTCGGGCCAATGGCCGAGTCAGGCTTTATGGGACTAATCACTTTTCTTATTCTGATTGCGGTTGTTATATATACAGCCGTACATACTTACTCCAGAACTAATGATAAACGATTAAAAACCTTAGTAATGAGTGCACTACTCGGACTCACCACTTATTACATTCATGGCACACTAAATAATTTTCTGGACTCCGATAAGCTTTCGGTGCCATTTTGGGGATTTACAGCAATTATCGTTGCTGTTGATATTTACACCCGGAAAGAATCTCAGACTAAATCGTTATCACAAAATCAGGAATAAAAAAAATGGCCTGCACCTGCAGACCATTTTCGTGACGTCCAATCCAATTCGTTTTATTTTTTCACACGCTCACAATATGAACGATCGCGGGTATCAATCTTCAGATTATCACCTTCGTTAATGAACAATGGAACCATAATTTCAGCACCGGTTTCAAGTGTAGCCGGCTTCAAGGCTGTTGAGCTGGTGGTATTTCCTTTTTCTCCCGGGATAGTTGACGCGACAGCTAATTCAACAAAAGCCGGCATTTCAACAGTAAGAGGAGTTTCGGTATCTGCATGGTAATTTATTTCCACGACCTGACCTTCTTTCATCAAATCAGCATTGTCAATTAATTCGGTAGCAATGCTTACCTGCTCAAAATTTTCAACATGCATAAAATTAAAGCCAGCCTCATCCTGATATAAATACTGATAAGGACGACGCTCAATCCGAACGATATTGATTTTTGTACCCGAGCTGAACGTATTATCGATAGTTCTTCCTGTTTTTAGATTTTTCAGTTTTGTTCTGACGAAAGCCGGACCTTTCCCAGGTTTAACGTGCTGAAAAGATACTATCTGAAACAACTGTTCGTTGTATTCAATCGTCACTCCGTTTTTAATATCGGTTGTTGTAGCCATAGATAATTTTTATAATAAATTCAATCTGGTGCAAAAATAGAGAAATATTGCAGATTCAAGATTTTTTGCCGCTTTTTTTAAACATTTCACTATCAACTTATTATTCTTTGATCATTTGATTGACCCCATTGATTTTATATGAATTCAGTTCACATTTGAGCGCACCCAATACAAATTCAAACTCGGCATAAATCGGCAAACGACTTTCGTCTCTGGTGATAAAAATCTTCAATCCGCTCGATTCCTTCAGTAGTTTTCCTTTCGGAACTTTTGGGGATACGACGTAACATACCTTTCTTCCTATCTTCGTATCGATTGTCTCAATTCCAAGGTATTCCAACTCCATCATGAATAAATCATCTCCATGATATACCGGTATCTGGAAATGTTTCCCGGCAAGTAAGTCTTCGAAATATTTGTTTTGCCTGATGTAGAAAAAAACACTGACCAGATCATTGACATTGTCAGGGACTTTTTTAGCTCCCTTTCTCTGGCTGAAAAGAGAATCGTTTACATGATCGTATGTAACTTCGTCATAGAACCTGTACTTCTGTTCTTTTACATTTCGAATAGATTTGACCGGGAGGTATGTTTCGGGATCAACCCAGCTTTCGTAAATGTCGTTTACCTCGTATATTTTATCAACCAGCCCGGTTGTCCGGCCTCGCATATGGTAATGGATGGTTTGTTTCCGGTTAATCTTTTCTGTTTCTGCGACCAGTGTGGCTTTTCCTCCTTTGATAAATCCAAACCGGAAAATGTATTCCATTTCTTCAAGAGGTTCAGCATTTATGCGTAAAGAGAAAGCAATCAACAAACATAGAACCAACGTAATTTTCATTCGAAAATAATTGAATTAATGAAATCTAATTGAGCACATTTCATGCAACTCTCATGAAACAGGACGGAGCAAAAACCATTATTTACATGCTCTTTTGTGCTACACACTTTAATACTCTTCAGGTAAAAAGTTCATTTCAACCCAGTACATTTTTCTTTGACACCGTTGCCACAAAATCCTTTAGATAAAATGGCTCAAAATAAGCAACGTCTTCAAATTGTTTTTTGCAGTATGCGTTCCAAACCAATTCGCACATGTGTTGCGCTGAAGCTACAATATCACTTATAAATATCGCATTAGGCGATGTGATAACCTTTTTGCATTTTTCCGAACCGTTTCCAAAGAAAACAACCTGTCTTTCGCATAGTTCATCTGCCAGAAAAGATTCTTCGATGATCTCGGCAGTAATTGGCTTTAAAACCTGTCCATCGTTGTCCATCAGCATGGAATATACCTCCATTCGCCTGGCGTCAATCATGGGACAAAACAAGGTTGGCTTATTCTCCGGGACACTTAAATGTACACGGTTGATCATGACATGTTTAGCCATCGCTTCCAGAGTGCCGACGGCAATAAGTGGAATTTTTCCGGCATAACAAATCCCTTTGGCTGTTGATACGCCAATCCGCAGTCCGGTGTAAGATCCAGGACCTTTGCTAACTGCAACGGCACAAAGATCTTCAATCTTTACATTATTTCGGGATAAAAGATTTTCTGCAAAAACGGTAGTGAGCCGGGCGTGACTTTGTCCTGCATCTGATTCAATCAGATCAATTAATTTTCCATTTCGTGCCAGGGCAACACTGCATACCTCCGTTGAGGTTTCGATAATAAGAATTAAGGCCATTACATGTAAAATTTGAGGACAAAATTATGCATATAAACAAATTAACCTTCATGTTGAGTAAAAGAAATCTTCATTGATGTGTTTTCAAAATATTTATTACACATTTGAAGGCACAAGTTCGATCATTTGTATTATTTTTAAAAAAAAATTATATTAACCAAAACAACATGTATTTTACTGTAATTATTGATGACGATCCACTAGCCCGAAAAGGACTTAGGCGAATCCTTGAACAAAATTTTCAGGAAATTGAAATTTTAGGAGAAGCCGACTCTGTTGCCTCCGGATTGTTGCTGATTAATGAAGTTGAGCCAGATCTGGTTTTTCTGGATATTGAAATGCCTGATGGAACTGGATTTAATCTTCTGGAAAAACTGAGTAATACTAATTTCAAACTAATCTTTACAACATCCTACACTGACTATGCAATTACTGCATTTAAATATTCTGCATTTGATTATATTGTAAAACCGGTACTGATTGAACATGTTCAGTCAACCATGAAACGCATGAAGGATATCCCCGTACTTCAGGAGAAACGACGGATTGAGGTACTTAAAAGGAACCTGAATCATGGTCCCGCCAGTGATCAGACAATTGCTTTGCCTGAAATCAACGGGTTTACTATCGTAAAAGTAAATGATATTGTCAGGTGTGAAGGAGAGCGTAACTATTCCCGGATCTTTTTCAAAAATGGCTCTACAATTCTCATAAGCCGCACCTTGCTCGATTTTGATCACTTATTGGTCTCGCACGGCTTCTTTCGAATTCATCGTTCGCATCTGATCAACCTCAAAAATGTTAACCGCTACCTGAAATCTGATGGAGGTTTGGTTGAGATGATGGATAAAACACAATTGCCGGTTTCGCCCAAATTTAAGAATGAACTATTGGTTCGATTGCTGTATAACCGAATCTAAACTTTAATTTTTGAGGATGTTAATTTAAGATAGATAGTTCAAAATTTTTCATTCCTGTTTTTTGTTTTTGTAATCACAGGATAATAACTATTTTCGCTTGACAATTTAAGGTGCCCTGTTCTTTTGTTATTCATCGAATTGATTGCTGATTTCAACCAAAAATTATAAACGGGATGAATAATCAGGGAAAAGGTAGAAGACCCCTTGCTAGATTACATTTACTATGTACACAATTAAAGAATTACAAACACTCCTTTCAAGCGAAATAGATCAGGAAATCAATCAGTTATACGCAAAAGAACCTAAGAATCTGTATGAACCTGTCGGCTATGCACTGGCGATGGGAGGTAAACGATTACGTCCGGTCATGGTCCTTCTGGCCTGCAACTTATTCAGCGATACCATTGAAAAGGCACTACCGGCAGCACTGGCTATCGAGGTTTTCCATAATTTCACTTTACTGCACGACGACATTATGGATCACGCGGAAATGAGGAGAAATAAGTTGTCTGTTTACAAAAAGTACAACGAGAATATCGCCATTTTATCAGGAGACGCCATGTCAATTATGGCATATAACTATTTACTGAAGTGTAATACTTCCGATCAGCCACCGATGATTCAATTGTTTTCACAAACAGCCCTTGAAGTTTGTGAAGGACAGCAACTTGACATGGATTTTGAATCGAGAATGGATGTTTCTATTCCGGAATACATGAATATGATACGCCTGAAAACAGCCGTATTACTTGCATGTAGCCTGAAAATCGGGGCTTTTGCAGCCAATGCTCCTGAAAAAACGGCCGATTTGCTGTATAAGTTTGGTTTGAATCTGGGAATTGCCTTTCAGCTTCAGGACGATTTGCTTGATGTTTTTGCCGATCAAAAAAAATTCGGAAAAAAAATAGGTGGCGATATTGTCTCAAACAAAAAAACTTTTCTTCTGCTAAAGGCGCTTGAATTAGCTGACAATCAGACCAAACAAATCATTTTGGATTGGATTACTAATCAAGAATTTGATGCTGATAAAAAAATAGAAGCAATAAGTAATATCTACAATCAGCTTAACATTAAGGATATAACACAGCAGTGTATTGAGGAACATTACCAGTTGGCCTTGAATTTTTGTGAGGAAATTGCTTTGAAAAGCGAAACAAAAACCGAATTGTTTCATTTTGCCAACCTGATCATGAACCGCGATCACTAATTTATTCCTGAAACAAATTACCTTTGTTCAGAATTTGATTTTATTCATTTGAACGTTATCGATTCGTTTTTAATAAATTTCAGTTTAAAAATACTAGATATGGCTCAGAATATTGGAAAAATAACCCAGGTAATCGGACCGGTTATCGACATTTCTTTCGATCAGGAAGGCAGTGAACTTCCCAGAATATATGATGCCCTTGAAGTCGTCAGAGAAGGTATGCCTAATTTGGTGCTTGAATGTCAGCAACACATTGGTGAAAACACAATTCGTACTATTGCCATGGATTCGACCGATGGATTCAGACGTGGAATGGATGTAATTGCCACCGGTAAGCCAATTACCATGCCTACTGGTATCATTGCACTTGGGCGTCTGCTGAATGTAACCGGCGACCCCGTTGACGGATTGGAGGCACTTCCAAAAGAAGGATTGAGCATCCACAATGACCCGCCTCTATATGAAGACTTAACGACCGGAACTGAAGTGCTTTCCACCGGGATTAAGGTAATCGATTTAATTGAGCCTTATGCCAAGGGAGGTAAGATTGGGCTATTGGGCGGTGCAGGAGTCGGCAAAACAGTACTTATTCAGGAATTAATCAATAATATTGCCCTTGGACATAGCGGCTTATCGGTGTTTGCCGGTGTTGGTGAGCGAACCCGCGAAGGAAATGACTTACTCCGTGAAATGATTGAAGCCAACATTGTTGACTATGGCGAAGAATTTAAAAAATCGATGGAAGAAGGCCACTGGGATCTTTCAAAGGTTGACCCGGAAGCGGTTAAAAAATCGAAACTGGCACTTGTATTTGGTCAGATGAATGAACCACCCGGAGCTCGCGCCAGAGTCGCCCTGTCCGGCTTGACTATTGCCGAAAGTCTGCGAGACGGAGACAAAAGCGGCGGTAAAGGTCGCGATATCCTTTTCTTTGTCGATAATGTGTTCCGTTTCACTCAGGCCGGATCAGAAGTTTCAGCCTTGCTGGGACGTATGCCGTCAGCCGTTGGTTACCAGCCAACTTTGGCATCCGAAATGGGTATTATGCAGGAACGAATTGCTTCCACAAAAAACGGGTCAATCACTTCAGTACAGGCCGTTTATGTTCCGGCCGATGATTTAACAGACCCGGCACCGGCAACAACATTTGCCCATCTTGATGCAACTACTGTTTTGAGTCGTAAAATTTCCGAATTGGGTATTTATCCGGCCGTTGACCCTCTGGATTCAACTTCCAGAATTCTTACCCGTGAGGTAGTAGGCGACGAACATTACGATTGCGCACAGCGGGTCATCATGATTTTACAGCGATACAAGGAGTTACTCGACATCATTGCCATTTTGGGTATGGATGAGTTATCCGAAGAAGATAAACTGATTGTACACCGTGCACGCAGGGTTCAGCGCTTCCTTTCACAACCGTTCTTTGTCGCCGAACAATTTACCGGACTGAAAGGCCAGCTGGTTTCGATTGAAGAAACAATCAAAGGATTCAACATGATTATGGACGGAGAAGTTGACCAGTATCCTGAGGCTGCATTCAACCTGGTTGGTACCATAGAACAAGCCATCGAGAAGGGCGAGAAATTAATGGCAGGAGCTTAATTGTACCAATTCTCCTTTTCTGAATTTAAACGATGAATATTGAACTTTTAACTTTTTAATCCATGATACTCGAAATCATCACCCCCGACAAAAAGGTCTATTCCGGTCAGGTTAAGCTTGTGCAGCTACCCGGGAGCAAGGGTTCGTTCGAAATTATGAAACACCATGCTCCAATCATCTCAACTCTTGAAAAAGGGAAAATTAAGGTGGAGGAAGAAAATGGACAGGTCCTTTTTTTTGAAATTGAAGGGGGAATTGTTGAAAACAAAGACAACAAAATAATTGTACTTGCCGAATCCATTTAACCGGAAGTAGCGATAAACTAATTATATTTAAAACCTGAAGATTTTTTCGCTTCAGGTTTTTTTATTTTGAAGACTAAATTTCTCATCATACGATTCAGCTCCATTGGCGATATTGTCCTCACTTCGCCGGTCGTCCGCGGCTGGAGTTGCTCTTCTTTTTTATTATTCCTGAAAAGTTTTTTTAATCCTCAAAAGTGCTTCCTTTAATACAGAACGAGGACAACCAATGTTAATCCGCATATAACCACTTCCCTGTTTCCCGAATTGCACTCCCCGATTCAATCCAACACCGCCATCAATCAGTTTTTGGTTTAAAACTTCATCCGCGAGGCCAAAAGCTGAAAAATCGAGCCAGATTAAATAAGTAGCTTCAGGTCGCATCACATTTACTTCCGGAAGATTTTCATTTAAAAAATGCTCCAAAAGGTTATAATTCTCCTGAAGATAAGCCATTAACTGAGCAAGCCATTCGTCTCCGTGAGTATATGCAGCTTCGAGTGCCACTGTACCAAACAAATTTCCCATATGAAGATGAGGAAGCTTCATCACACGCTCGTAAGCCACCAAATGCCTTTTATTCGGAATGACCAGAAATGAAGTGGCCAGTCCGGCCATATTAAACGTTTTGCTTGGCGCCATACAAACCACACAGTTTTGGGCAATTTCTTCTGAAATTCCGGCCAAAGGAGTATGCTGAAAACCTTCAAATATCAAATCGGAGTGAATTTCATCTGAAATAATCAGCACCTTATTATCGATACAAATCCGGGCGAGCTCACTGAGTTCCTTCTCTGTCCAGGCCATTCCTCCCGGATTATGCGGATTGCTAAGCAACAGCAATTTAGTTGTTGGAGTAATTTTTCGTTTCAGATCGTCCAGATCAAAACAATAGCGGCCATTTTCAAGCCGAAGCGGATTTTCGATCAATTCGCGGCCGGTTCCTTTTACCGAATCAAAAAACGGGAAATACACCGGAGGTTGAACAATGACGCCATCACCGGGTTCAGAAAGGGCTTCAATAGCTATAGTCAGGCCAGCGACAACACCGGGACTAAACGATATCCATTCGGGTTTGATTTCCCAGTTGTAGCGGCGCTTCAGCCAGTTCACAATCGATTGGAAATACGAATCCGGGCGGAATGTATATCCAAATACTTCGTGTTCGGTACGCTTCCGAATTGCTTCCACAATAAAATCGGGTGTCCTGAAATCCATGTCGGCTACCCAAAGTGGCAGCACATCCGCATTTCCGAAAAAAACAGAACGAGCATCGTATTTAATGCAATTGGTATCGGTACGGTCAATTAGTTCGTCAAAATTATATATTTTCATGTATTTATATTTTTCACTCAAAGGTTTCTTTTGTTTTTGTTACGAGTTTCGGGTTCCGGGTTTCGATATCGCGTAACTCGCAACCCGAAACGCTTATATAGTCATCCTCTTGTGTGTCAAAATTTTGGTCTTGTCATGGATGTTTCATCTTAGTGTCTGTACGGTATAAATGGTAAAAATTATCGTTTATCCTGAACTTTCCTTTTGTTACAGGTCAATCTTCCTCAGGTAATTCAATCCATTTTCATGCTCAACTTTTAGTACAAAGTTGAAACGGTTCAGCGAAAGGCACAGATCAAAATCGGCTTTAGGCGCCCATTCCTGTTTTTCCGTAGAAAAGAAACGAGCTCCGTCGCCGTTGCGAATCTGTTCAACCATTTCAGGATAGTCATTGGGTTTGCCTTCGAGTTCATTTTTAATGTAAACTCCTAAAAGAGTATCCTCATCGGTAGGATACTGACAACTGTAGCCCATACAAACCAGCGAAACTTTTGCCGGATTTTGTTGCCTGATGTATTCAACGATAGCCTGAGCATTCACAAAACTTCCTGTGATAATTTCATCGGCTCCGGTAGCATTGGCAATTCCCTGCGTTCCTGAACTGGTAGTATGAACCATGATTTTCCCATTCAGATCAGCTGTCATCAGTTGTGAGGGTGAATTTCCAAAGTCGAAACCTTCCGGTTTTTGTTCCTTTCGCTCACCAACCAGGATAAAATCAGGATTTTGCTGCTTGAGTTGATAGGCCATCTCAAGATCGCCAACCGGATAAATTCGCTGAACTCCATTTTCAAAAGCATAACATGCAGTCGAAAAAGCCCGGAAAACATCAATAATAACCGTCAAACCTTCGGCTTTCCGGGCTCCTTCGAGCAATTGCAATATTTTTATATCCATAGAACTATTATTGTATTTAAATCATTAAATGCCACTAAACGCATAATAATAAATGTATTAATAGCGCAGATTAACATTGCTTTAATGTTAAAAAATTTTGTTAACAAAAGGATGACACAGTATTAACGTATGTTTTGCAGCATGTATGTTGCAAAACATGTATGTTTGTAGTGTACAAAAACAAAGAAAACATGAAAACAATTAAATCATTTTCAAAAGTAGCAATGTTGTTTGCATTTGTAGCATTTGCAAATACATTAATGGCAGCAGGAAACTTAAAAGTTAACATCCTTCCGCTAACAGCCGAAAAGGCAGTAGTCGCAATCTCAAATACAGCAGCAGCCAATTTCCAGATCAGCATTGAAAACGGAAAAGGCGAAGTTGTTTATTACAAGGAAACGAGCGCAGACAGCAAAGATTTTCGCAAAGTTTTCGATTTCTCGAACCTCGAAAAAGGAGATTATAAACTATCAGTTTCTATTGATGGATCCAGTTCAGAGCGTTCATTCAAAATTGATAACAAGAATATTGCTGTAGGAAAAGAAAAAAGCATGCTGGAACCTTACTTTGCTTTTAAGAATGGCATTTTAAAGATGTCTTACCTTAACTTTTCAGAAGAAAATCTAAGTCTAAATTTCTACGACAAAAACGACCTGGTTTATTCTAAAGAAATTGGGACTAGATTCAATGTTAACGAAGGTTTTAACCTTTCGAAACTGGAAAAGGGTGCTTATTCTGTAATTCTTACAACCAATAGCAAAAGCTATACATACAGCGTAAATGTCGAATAATCAATTAGTAAATCCAACGATCTAGAAATGCGGCTTCAAAAGAGGTCGCATTTTTTTTGTTTCAGTTTAGCCTGAAATTTCTCACCATGTCAGGAATATTCCATTTAAAATAATGTGGTTAAGCCATGCCAAAATAAAGATTAAATTTGCAGCTTAATAATTTATGAATTTATGAAAAAAGACGAGATTGAGATCATGGCTCCTGTTGGTTCGTACGAATCGCTGATTGCAGCTATTCAGGCGGGAGCCGGATCGGTGTATTTTGGCGCAGAGCAATTAAACATGCGAGCCCGTTCGTCGAACAATTTCACCATCGAAGATTTAAAAAACATTACAGAAATAGCCCATAAAAAAAATGTAAAAACTTACCTGACAGTTAACGTGGTCGTATTCGACAACGAGTTGGATCAGCTTCACAGTCTTATTGATGCCGCCAAAGATGCCGGAATTTCTGCCATTATCGCTTCCGATATTTCAGCGATCATGTATGCCCGCCAGATTGGAGTTGAAGTCCACATTTCCACTCAGGTAAATATTACGAATATTGAAGCCGTGCAGTTTTATTCCCAATTTGCTGACGTGGTAGTACTTGCCCGCGAAATGAACCTTGACCTTGTCCGCGAAATCTCACGACAAATCAAAGAACAAAACATTACCGGACCTTCCGGAGAGTTGGTCCGACTGGAAATGTTTGTTCACGGTGCACTTTGTATGGCTGTTTCAGGAAAATGTTACCTGAGCCTGCACGAAATGAACTCATCCGCCAACCGTGGCAGTTGCATGCAATCGTGCCGCCGGGCGTACATTGTGACCGACAAGGAAACCGGGGCTGAACTGGAAGTCGACAACGAATACATCATGTCGCCCAAAGACCTGAAATCCATCGGCTTCCTTAATAAACTTCTCGATTCCGGAGTCTCGGTATTAAAAATTGAAGGAAGGGCAAGGTCTCCCGAATATGTTTACACCGTGGTGGAATGTTACCGCGAAGCAGTTCATGCTTATTTTGAAGAAACATTTACCGATGAAAAAATTGCAGATTGGAATCAAAGACTGGCAAGCGTTTTCAACCGGGGATTCTGGGACGGATATTACCTCGGACAGCGTTTGGGCGAATGGAGTAAAAACTATGGTTCGCTGGCAACTCACCGAAAAGTTTATGTTGGTAAAGGGCTAAACTATTTTTCGAAGCTGAAAGTTGCCGAATTTAAGCTGGAAAGCGGAGCACTGAAAGTTGGCGACGAAATTTACATTACCGGCCCTACCACCGGACTGGTAAAAACCATCGTGCAGGAAATTCAGATTGACAAACAATCAGTTGAAGAAGCTCCGAAAGGATCGAATATTTCAATCCCCATTGATACTAAAATCAGAAAATCAGACAAATTGTACAAAATTGTAAATGCTTCGGAAATTAAGCAGCAATAAGATCAAGTCGAAAGATAAAAGCTCACATTGAACAGAATTTATTGTAAAATGAACTTAAGCATGAATTTACAGTGCTGAGCGAGCAATGCTAAATCTAGTTTACCATTGCATGCACTCCATGAAAATGACTGGCAATCTTCGTACTTTTGTGGCAAATGTTATCATTTATGCGAAAAGTTAGTATTATTTCCGGTATTGTTATTTTGGTTGCAGCGGCAGCCTTTTGGGGCATAAAGCATTTTTCCGATTCGGATCAGCCTGTTATTCAGACATTTTCAACCAAGCAAAATCCAGCATTTAAAGCGGTGCCACGGAAGAGTCCGATGGTCATTGAGCTTAAAAATCAGGAAGGATTTTTCAATGCACTAAAGGGTGACAATCCGGTTTTTGCTGAATTAAGGGGCATTCAGGAATTTGAAAATTTGTTCTCCGAAATCAATCGGTTCCGGGATTTTATCAGTACCCGTCCAGGAATCATTGCTCTGCTGAAAAGTAAATCCGTTATCATTTCGGTTAATCCTTCCGGAAAGAACCAACTTGCCAACCTTTTTCTGGTTCAGCTAAACAACGAGAATGAATCGAATTCGGTGACTGAAGTTGTTTCGAACGAGTTGGGTTCTGCATTCTCCATAAACCGCAGAAATTATGACAACACCACCATCTTTAGCGCAAAGTCGGATGACCTGAGATTTTATTTCGCCTGCGCCAATGACATATTTCTGGTTAGCGAAGATTTTATTTTGATCGAGGAATCCATTCGTCAGATTAAATCACTTAATCTGCTTGACAATCGCGAATTTACCGAAGTCTACAAAACGATTGAGGAAACGGCACTGGCCAATATTTTCATCAATCACCAAACGATTCACCAGATTTTATCCAAAATTCTTTCTCCGGAAATCAGGAGAAAAATCAGCCAGATTGCAGACTATTCGAATTGGACCGAACTTGATTTTCTTCAGAATTCAAAACATCTGGAACTGACTGGGTACAGCGTAACAAAAGATTCGAGCGATAATTACCTGAATATTTTCAGAAACCAGGAAGCGCAACAGATGACCATTGATCAGGTTATTCCAGCCAATGCTTCGTTCTTTGTTGCCTTAAACCTGAAAAACACACGCGCATTTCTCGATCGTTACGAGATCTATATCAAGGCCAACGGACTATTTTACCCCAGAGAAATGAGCCTGATCGAATTTCAGCGAAAAACGAGAACTGATCCGCTCAGCCTGATTAAAGAATTGGGAGGAACCCAGTTTGCCGGAGTTTATACGAACATCAATAAATCGAACCCAAGCCAAAACAGGTTCTTTATTGCAGAACTGACTGATCGTTCGGATGCGCAGGACCGATTCGGAAAGGCTTTTTCAGAATTCAGCCGGACAAGTAAGGTTGAAGAAGGTAAACTGCATACCAGGTATAACATAAATAGCAAGAATTCGTTCGACATTTACAGTTTACCTTTTGGGAACATAGCCGAATCAATTTTCGGACGAGCTTTTTCAGGAATAAATGCCGAATATTTTACGATGTATGAAAATTATCTGATCTGTGGAGATAATCTTCCTGGCATGAAAAATTATTTGCAAAGCCTGGTTTCAAAAAATACAATAACCAACGATTCCATCTATCAGGTTTACAAAAAAGACTTACCTGACAATCCCAACTTTTACCTGTATGCCAAAATTCCGAAAGTTTTCAGGTTGAAAGATGCTTTGTTAAAGCCGGAAGCAAGTGCTCTGCTTTCGAAAAACGAGGATATTATCCGTAAATTCAGTGCATTCTCCTGGCAATTCTCAGTTTCAGATAAAATGATCGAGAATACAGTAAGTCTGAAATATGATCCGAACTTAAAGGAGAAACCGGAGGCCATCTGGCAGCTTAAACTCGATGGACAACTGGCACAAAAACCGAAGCTGGTGCTGAACCACAAAGATCTATCCAACAAGGAACTAATTGTTTGCGACAAAGAGAATAATCTTTACCTGATCAGTAAAGAAGGCACTATTCTCTGGAAACTTAACCTGCCTGATGAAATCATTTCCGAAATCCATCAGATTGATATCTACCACAACAACAGGTTACAATACCTTTTCAATACGAAAAACCAGCTTTATGTGATCGACCGTGAAGGAAATATGGTGGGCAAATATCCTGTCAAACTCCCATCGACAGCTTCAAACGGTGTGTCGGTAGCCGAATACGGTAAAAACAAAGAGTATCGCTTCTTTCTGGCTGGCGAAGACAACAATGTTTATGTCTACGACCGTGACGGAAAGCTCATACAAGGGTGGAATTTTAAAGGAGCTGAAAGCCGGATAACCAAACCCATTCGTCATTTAGTGCTGGAAGGTAAAGACTATATCATTTTCTCAGACAAGCGAAATACCTATTTCCTTGACAGACAAGGCAAAAGCCGCGACATTAAGTCGGCTTCGTTTAATCGTTCAGGAAATCCGATGTATTTTATTCAAGGTGGTAATCCAAGGTTAATTTCGACCGACCAGTCAGGATACATTCACTTTCAGGATTTTACAGGACAGGCAGAATTAAGGGAAGTTGGAAAATTTGGTGCCGGGCATCGTTTTGGTGTCGATGATCTGGATGGGGATGGCTCACCCGAATTTCTATTTGCTGAAGGCAAGAAACTCACTGTATATACCCAGAAAGGCAAGAAAATATTCGAACGTACTTTCCCGGACGACATCAGCGAAATTCCTTTTGTTTGCTCATTTGGCAAAGGAATCAACAAAATCGGAGTAGTAATTGAAGGTGAAAACAAGGTTTATTTGCTCAACACAAACGGCTCAGTTATGCGTGGATTTCCACTTAATGGGAACTCCGATTTCATTCTGGGAAAATTTAATGACACATCAGCCTGGTACAACCTGATTATTGGTGGCGAAGGAAATACGTTGTTGAATTACCGGATTGAATAATACTCTCCTATCCATCTAAAACAAAAGGAAACAAACATCGATTTGGAAAATCTTAACCGAAAGAAGAAAGGGCTCCGCAGGAATTATACAATTCTTACTGAGCCCTTTCTTCTTCGGTTAATAATCAATCATCCAACATTTTCACATTGGAATGTTGAACTTAAAATTTGAAATTAGTTTACCAGCTTGGCATCTTCCATAATTATTTCATAAAAATAGCCGTAGCCAAAATCTTTTTTCAGACTGATTGTTCCCTCAAAAGTAACCACATCATCCACTTTCACCTCATCAAGTGTTGTGATAGTCAGGTCAGAAGTTTCAGAATCACCGGTTCCATCCTGAATGTGAATCCAGTTTTTACCCATCACCTGTTCGTTGACTTTAACAACCTGGCCTTTCATCTTAATCGTTTTTCCGGCGTAATTATTTCTATCAGTATACAATTGAGCAATAGAAACACTGCCGTCAGCAGGAGAAACAGAGATCCCATCCTTCTTAACTCCTTCCGCCTTACCTTTATGACCTGCAGGAGTCTGTACATTACCGATAATTGGTTGTTTACTAATTTCCTGAACGAAATAAATGGATTCAAAAGTACGGTCTAATTCCTTACTGTTAAAATTCTTCATCTCCATTGCTTTGTCGTAATAGTAGGTTTCACCCGGTGCAGCTTCCTGTTTAGTGACTGCAATCCAGTTTTCATCACTGTTTTCGCTGACCTTCAAATAAGTGTAATTACTTGTCTGAATCACTTCTGCAACCTTCACTTCATGCATCGAAGTATTTGTCAGATCCTGAGCTTTGGGGACCTTGTTCTTTCTTACACAACCCGAAAAAACAACCAGAATTGCAAGAATAATAAATAATGATCTCATTTTAAATGTATTAAAGATTTTTGACTCATTCTTATGGCTTTACGCTATGATAGTCAGTCTAAGCGACCGAACCATATAGCTGTTTAAAAATAACAATCGAAACGATAAAAGTTTCGGCTTTTATATTATTTGATGCGAAAATAGGACTTTTATTGTTTTGATGGCTAAACAAGCAACATATCTTCGGGTATACTTGACAAGTATCATTACAAGAAGTTGTAAATCCAATTCAGGATTGAGCGAGGCAACAACGATTTTAAAATCATGGGAACAATACGTTACAGATTTCCACATCGAATCTAAATTGGAAGAACCAGTCGTCGCGAATTATTCAGTATTAAACCAGATGTTTGCCTGCCTCACTGGCTTCGATTAATTTTCCAAGTCTGGAATTCTGTGTGGATTCATGTTTGGCACTCATCACCCAGTAAATCATAGTTTTCTGATACGAAGGAGCCTGTGATAAAAAAAAATTCCAGGCTTTTGTATTTTCCTGAAATTTGGTTTCCCGCATGGAATCCCGTCTTTCATGGCGGTTTTCGTAACTATATTTTGTTGACCGGCTCTCTGTTTTTTTTTCAAAAGCAGTTAAGCCAGCAGATTTCATTTTCCCCTGATTGATTAATTTTTCCACTTTTTTGATGTTCACTGCGCTCCAGTTGCTCTTCGGACTTCGGGGAGTAAAACGAATACTATAACTTTCATCATCAACTGTCCGTCGAATTCCGTCAATCCATCCAAAACAAATGGCTTCATCAACAGAATCAGACCAGCTCATGCTTGGTTTTTTCGTACTCACTTTGTAATAACTCACTATCAATTCCGATTCAACCTGATAGTTTTCTTCCAGCCATTTTCTGAATTCAGCAGAGGAAGTAAAATATACCGGTACTTTCCCCATTTCAGTTAATTTCCTGAAAATTAATAAATACAGGGCATCAGAGCCTCATTTTTTTGACAAAAACAATTAGTATCTGTCTTTATATCATGTTATTACAAATAGGTATTATTTAAATCTGGCAAACGCGCAACGAATAAGTTACTGAGATCGGATCATCTGCGAAGTTTTGAAGAAGCGCGCTTAATCAGCTGACTGACAAACACCAATGCTAGTCCGGCAAATAAAAATGGCACAAGTATCGCAATAAGGGTGTCCGACTTATCCCAATTTAAAAGTAAATATCCAAATGTCAGGATGAGAATTAGTACTCCAAGATAAAGTAAAACATTAACAATTAATAACGCAATCCGCTGTTGGCTATTCTGTTCATTTTTTTGTTTCCGTAAAAATCCTTTCTGTAGCATATCTGTGTTATTGGTGTAATTATCCGACTAAATTACATGAGAAAAACTAAAATACAAGAGTAATTTGATTGATATCGATGGCAATAAATGGAATCAGCAAGGTAAGTTATTTATCAACTCCATTCCTAAATAATTCAGGGGAACTGGCAGCAAATTCAAAGACTGGTCAGATTTTGTAAATAATCCCGTTAAAGATGGATTAATCGGTCTTCAGAATCATGGGAATGAAATCTGGTTTAAAAATATAAAACTGAACGTCCTGAAGTAGATTATTCTTCAGCATTCAGACCATATTTAAAAGGTCTGTAATGAATAGTCATCCGGTTATTGTTTCTGAACGGAACCGTAACCGGATGTTTTTTTACATGATACAGAATTAGAGTGCCAGGTTATCCGTAAATACATCGAATAGGAAACACAAAAAAAGCAGAAACGCTCATTTCTGCTTTTTTTATGTTCCAATTTTAAATACTCTTATTTTTTGAGCTGATCTTCAATCACCTGACTAATGACGACTTGATTTGACACTGATACGTCGCTGGCAGTAAATATTCCAAGTACAGGTTTGCCATCGCTGGCAGTAAAATTACTTTTAATATTTGCTGCTGGAACACTGAAAAGCGATCCGGTTGAACTTTGGTTAATCACCTGAAAATAAAAATTGTAGGCAAACTTCGAAATCGAGATTTGTTTCACTTGAATGGTATCATTCAGGTTCAGTTTACGATCTTCCGGTTTAGTGGTGTCATGAAAATCGGTATAAATTTCGAGTCCCGAAATGTAATTCCCATCAACGAACTCATCACTTGCAATGGCAATGCGATCAGCATCGTAAATAAGCGTGTCATTTACATACAAATCCCATTTATAATAATTGCCTGGCCCCAAAGGTTCACGCCCGTAGGTAAAAACCCCAAGGAAACGCTTTTCTCCTCTCTGCGATGGTACAACCTGAATCGAATCGATTGGTTCAACTTTTGAAAGCTGATCTGTAGCTTTCAGAGTTACTCCATCGGTTTGAATGGTTAATGTATACTCCCGTCCGGCAACACCGAGGTAATTTTGACTTGGCGGAATAATGTAAAAACCCTTTGTTGCAGGATCTTCAGTCAGGCTGATTGTATTGGCTGGTGTAGCATTGTCCGAAATAGTAACTGTTGCACCACTAATTCCCGGATAGGCAACATCCTCATTAACTTTCAGCGTTTTATAAAGGGAAACAGTTGGTTGGTCAATGGTCGTAATGCTGGCTTCAACCCCAAATAAATTCAGGCTCTCGTAGCTCAGTTTCACATCAATCACATCTTCGCAAGAAGTAAGTACTGTAACGAAAAGGAATAAAAACAGGTATATTAAGTTTTTCATGTTTTTAGAAATTGAAATTATATGTAACCGATGGAATGAAACTTCCGATAATTGACAATCGGGTTGCCTCAGAAACATTCGGATTGTCTTCGTTTTGACGGAAATAAACCGAATAGGCATTCCGGCGTGCATAAAGGTTGTAGATCGAAAAATTCAACGATTGTTTCACCTTGCTACGTTCATTTTTCTCAAAGTCGTAGGTGAACGAAATATCCAGACGGTGATAGTCCGGAATACGATCGCTGTTGCGTGATGAATAATGATACATGGTATTTCCCTGAACATCGTATTTGGCAACCGGGTATGAAGTCGGATTGCCTGTGGAAAAAACCCAACTCGTTGAGAAATTCCAACGTTTACTCAGATCGTAATTCGCAACCAGCGAAACATTGTGCGTGCGGTCGTAGCTCGACGGATAAGCTTTGCCTTCGTTAATTCCCGGAATTTCGCGCATCGAACGGGCCAGGGTATAACTCAGCCAACCGGTTAACCGACCTTCCTGTTTTTTTACATACAGCTCCAATCCGTAGGCGTAACCACTACCACGTAATAATTCAGTTTCCAGATTTTCTCTCAGAAAAAGGTCGGCACCATCGACATAGTCAATCACATTTTCCATTTTCTTATAATATACTTCAACTGAAGTTTCAAACATATTATTCTTGAAATTCCTGAAATATCCGAGCCCAACCTGATCCGCAATCAGAGGTTTGATATAAGTACTGCTGGGTAACCAGATGTCGAGCGGAGTTGGAGAGTTCGTATTCGAAATGAGGTGCAGGTTCTGTGCCATCCGGTTGTACGATGCTTTGATTGAACTTTCCGGAGTAAGCATATATTTAAATGCCAAACGCGGCTCCAGATTATGATAGGATGGAGGAACTAATTTGCCCTGTCCATACTCAATTGTATCGATAACTTCGCTTTCACTAGGACGATTCGGATTTAGGTACCTACGTACTTTACCTTTCCCTATTTGCTGGAAATACGAATACCGCAATCCGTACCTCACGGTTATTTTAGGCCCAATACTTTGTTCATTTGATATATAAAGAGAATTATCCAACGCATTATAATTCGTTAATTTCAAGTCAGTGAAATATGAGTTTTCGTTGGCATCAACCTCTCCCGGTTCAAAATGGTGATAAATCAGGTTAAACCCAAGGGTTAGTTTGTTAGTCGAATTCAGGTACCATGAAAAATCTTCCTTGAAGTTGTAATCCGAAATCTGTGAAGTCCAGTCGAATTGATCGGCTCCTGAGCCCGGGACACCCAGGTTGTAATTATACCGCGAAAAGATAAGCGATGTATTTGAAAATAACTTATTACTGAACAAATGGTTCCAGCGGGCAGTAGAGGTGAGGTTTCCCCATCTCATGTAAATCGATTCGCCCACTTTGAAATAATCTTCGCCGGTATAGGCTGACAGATAGATCCGGTTATTACGGTTAATTTCAACATTGGTCTTTAAATTCAGGTCATAAAAATACAGTTGGTTTTCTTTAAGTGCTTCGACTCCGGCCAGTCTTCCCAGATAATCGGCATAAGTACGCCGTCCCGAAACAATAAAGCTCCATTTGTCTTTAATAATTGGTCCTTCAACCGTCAACCGGCTCGAAATATTACCGATTCCACCGCTCATCCCCAGTTGTTGCGAGTTTCCGTCTTTCATGCGGATATCGATTACCGAAGAGGCTTTTCCTCCGTATTCGGCCGGAATTCCACCTTTATAAACCTGCACATCTTTGATGGCATCCGAATTAAATACGGAGAAGAATCCGAGCAAATGTGATGCATTGTAAACCGGAGCTTCGTCCAAAATCATCAGGTTCTCGTCAGGGCCACCTCCACGAACATACAAGCCGGAGCTACCTTCTCCACCGTTCTGAATTCCGGGTAAAAGCGTGATGCTTTTAATGATATCTACTTCTCCCATGAAGGAAGGAAGTTTTTTAATCATTTTTACCTGAACCTTTTCCATACTCATCTGGAGGTTTTCTACATTCCGGTTCTTCTTTTCACCGGTAATCACCACCTCTCCAATCTCTTTTGTATCTTCTTCAAGCATAATATCCAATTGCCTGTCTCCATTCAGCTTAATTAACGGAGCTTGAGTTTGATAACCAATAAAGGAGAATGTAACGGAATAGTTCCCTTCCGGGACTGAAATAGAATAGAATCCGTAAGGATTGGTAATGACACCGGTTTTTATCTCCGGAATATAAACAGTAGCTCCAATCAGGCCTTCACCGTTTTTTTTGTCCTTCAGGTAGCCGCTCAGGGTTACCATCTCGGCAAACCCTTGAAGCGACAGGACTACAAGGAGTAAAATAATACTGAATTGTTTCATTGTTTTCTGTTTTCTGAACTTTGTTTATTGTGATAGACGCACTGGAAGATTAAATATTTTAATTGAGATGTTCATTTATAATAATCTACGTAATCCCATAGATTACCTATTTCTGAATAGGTTGCTTTTCTGCTTCAAATAATTACTAAGTATGTATAAGTTTAATCGTTTTTTAATGGTGCCGCAAAGGAAGACGCTTTATCTGAATAATCAAAAATGGAAACAGTGAATGACCATAATTTGCCGGAGAATGACCTAAAATCGCAGGAGAATTAACATACGACTCGCAGTCACTCATTCAATAATCCTAAAAACAAGACAGGGCCTCACGTTCTCGTGAAGCCCTGACTGTTCAATACCCGAAAGTATATTAATTGTCAATATTTAAATCCAGCAATTGAAGTCCTGACATTAATTCTGAATCAGCAACTATCCATGCCAGTTCGAATCCTATTAAGGAACTGTGTTGATTATTTTGTATTCCCATTTCGTCGGAACAAATTTTTTCCCTCCCGATAGAAGCTTTACTCCTTTTATGGCCCCAAATATTCCGACTGCCGCCAAAGGGGCTCCAAAAATAATGGCTATAATTCCATAACCGCTGGCCTCAGCGATTCCAGCTCCCACGAACACAAGTCCAAAACCACCAACTAAACCACCTGAAGCCAAAAGCGCGCCACCACCAAGTTGGTTTGAAAATGTTTTAACTCTTAATTCCTGAATCTGACTAAGAAGGATAGTATCCGAATTGATGGCTATTGACTTAGCAGAAATCACTTTTAAAGTACCCTTGTATGTTTTGCCATCTTTGATTACCTGAACTTTAGAGCCTTCAGTTACAAATTTGTAATTATTTGTGTTGTAATTTCTGAGTTCAAGCCCGGCATTGGTTTGTGCAAATCCTGCAAACGAGCTTAGGATAAGCAGTTGAATACTAAAAAACAGTTTTTTCATAAATAAGAAGCTAAGTTATTGTAAAATAAATCATTGACTGTTGAATTATCTCACTCTAACAGCAATCAACCTTTATTGTTTTTAAATAAAGACCTTATTGTCTTAATTAGTTTTCTGTCTAACTTATTATTTCTGTGATATTTATATCAAACTGATCGTGTTTTAAAGTTTTAATTACTGACAAATGGATATTTCACATAACAAATCAGGGCCCACCTGAAGTGAAACCCCGACAAAAAAAGGATGTCACATCTAATCTTTATGACATCCTTTCGGTTAACACTTATTTTTTTAGGCTATATTTTCTTGAAGAAGAATATCACTCCTTCAGGATTTACCTGTAAAACAATGTGGTTGTCCGCTTTCGAAAGTTCTACAAAATAGTTGTCCGCATCGTCAAACGGAGTACCCCAAAGCATCATATCCGATTCGTTTACTTCGTTATCCTCAAAGAAAACAACATTTCCAATAGTATAATCTTTATACCTGGCTTTTATTTCCTTCTGTGCATTTACCGGTAAATCTGCAAATATTTTCATACAGGTTGTTCCTACGAGTTTGGAATCAACATCATAATAAGCTTTCATTTCTTTTCCACCTTTGGTAAACACAGCTTCATCCAGGTAAACATCTCTTTTCCATTTTACATTCGGCACATCGCCAAAGTCGGAATAAAAAGCATCTTTAGTTAATTTCGGAATCGAAATTCCCTCAAGCTTCCGAAGTTCTTTCCTTTCGATTTTTATCGCCCTTTTTTCTCCTTTAACATCCGTTTTCTCCGTTTTAATTTCCGCTTTAATTTCTTTTTTTACATCCTGAGCTGGAAGTTGTAAAAAAGCTAACACAAACATTGCGGTAATCGATAAAACAGGTAACTTTTTCATGGTGTAAATTTTAAAAAGTTTATACTAAAACACGAAATATTTTAGATATCTGACAAAATAAAATTAAAATAGTTTATTGAAATCCAGTATTTTAACAAAGTTTAAACTGTACATACATTTTTTGAAAAATGACAAATTAGCACTTGGGAAAAACATTTCATTTGAAGGATTCTACCTGGCTCAATAAAAAAAGTCAGGGCTTCACTTTTGGAGTGAAACCCTGACTTTAAAAATATATTTTGGTGTATTATCTGTGGACTAGAAAAGTCTCCTGAATCCAATCACATCTTTTGCTTCATTGAGTGTTTTCTGTGCCGATTCGCGGGCCCGTTCTGCTCCCATTCGTGCTACTTTTCCCAGATAAGCTTCGTCTTTCAGAATTTCCAGAATTCGTTCGCGAATAGGTGAAGTGAATACTATAATGTCTTCGGCAAGCTGTTTTTTCAAATCGCCGTATCGGATGCTGCAATCGTTGTAAGCTACATCAAAATGTGAAACCACATCAGGTGTCGAAACAATTTTAAGCAAGGTGAACAGGTTTTCAACCGCTTCCGTTTTTTTGCTGTTGGGTTCGATCGGACCGGCATCGGTAACTGCACGCATGACTTTCTTGCGGATGTCTTTCGGATCTTCAGACAGGAAAATACCGTTTCCTTCTGATTTTCCCATTTTACCGCTGCCATCCAATCCCGGAACTTTAATCATGTCGCCACCATCGAAGGTAAATGGTTGAGGCAACGGGAACAATTCGCAGTTGTACATCCGGTTGAAACGTCCGGCAAACTTACGGGCCATTTCCAGATTCTGTTCCTGATCTTTCCCAACCGGAACAAATTTCGCTTTGTGAATCAGAATATCAGCTGCCATTAAAACAGGGTAAGTCAGCAAACCGGCGTTCACGTTTTCGGGCTGTTTCCGTGCTTTTTCCTTGAAAGAAGTCGTTCTTTCCAACTCTCCAAGATAAGCGTTCATATTCAGGAAGGTGCTAAGTTCGGTTACTTCCGGCACATCGCTCTGGATAAAAATAGTAGACTTTTCAGGATCAATACCGCAAGCCAGGTATTCGGCCAACACCTGTTTCACTCCATTCTGAAGGTTTTCGGGAGTTGGGTGTGTGGTGAGCGAATGAATATCGGCAATAAAAAAATAGCAGTTGTAATCTTCCTGCATTTTTAAAAAGCTACGTACAGCACCGAAATAATTTCCGAGGTGCAGATTTCCGGTTGGCCTGATGCCACTGACAACTATTTGTTTGGTCATGATTTTCAATTAAATTCAATGGGCAGCAAAAATACACTAACAATTTTCAATTCACAAGAAATGTGGGAAAAGTTCCAGTGTTCAGATTTCAAGGTCCTGGGTGAAAAACTCTGTCCTTATTCTCTATATTAATAAAGAAAACTTAACCACAGAGTTTAAAAAGAGTAATTCACAGAGAGCACAGAGATTAAGAAGTTTGCTTAATGGTTAATTCCTTGATTATTGGAATATTAATTTTAACTCTGTGTTTCCTCAGTGTTCTCTGTGGTAAATAATAGTCTTACAACATCAGCAATCCACTCTCCCTCAATACCTTGATCGCATTACTATTCCAGAAGAGTACAAAATCTTCTCCGGTTTGCCTTTCAAAGCTTTTCTCCAATTCTCCAAAAGTAATTTGGCTTGAATTGTTTACCGAAAGTTCAGGAATTTGTGCGAATAACCATTTCCCTTCTGCCTGTTTCAACTGAATCACCAAATCCTGCTTTTTATTACTGAAAGTCAATTCGGCCATTTCGAACGATTGACTTTTCTTCTTTTTGGTATAATTCCGGATGGAAGGATATCCGCCCAGCCAGACTATTTTTGCACTTGGACTGGCCGCTTCATATTCCTGTTCGTCAATAGCTTCCTGAATATATTTGGGGGTGACAGTGGTTCGTGGCACTTTAAAATCGAACCAGTCCTGAAGCGGAAAATCGAAACAAATGCCGTGCATGTAATTAAAAAGTGATTTGCGCAATCCTTCGCTGAAGCGTTCATGTTCTGTTCCGCTTGGGTCACTGTGAATCAAATCGTTGTTGGCAAACGTGCCTGATTTTTCGTTTTCAATTTTTACTTTGAATTGTGTTGGGTTTAATCCAATCGGACTATGGGCAGTCATCGCGAATTGATGCCAGAACCCGGATTGAATGACTCCAACTTCGAACAATTGCCGCACATTTTCCAGCGAATCGATGGTTTCCTGAGCAGTTTCCGTGGGAAATCCGTACATCAGATACGCATGAACCATGATTCCGGCACGTGTAAAATTATCGGTTACTTTGGCGACTTTCGATACGCTCACACCTTTGTTAATCATGCCAAGCAAACGGTCTGAAGCCACTTCCAGACCTCCGGAAACCGCGATGCAGCCGGATTCTTTCAGCAGCAAACACAAATCAAATGTGAAGCTTTTTTCAAAACGAATATTTGTCCACCAAATCACGGTGAGTTTGCGTCGGATGATTTCCAAAGCCAAAGCGCGCATCAGGGCTGGCGGTGCAGCTTCGTCAACAAAATGGAAACCGGCCTGCCCGGTTTGTCGGATCATTTCTTCAATCCGGTCGCACAGAACCTGAACGGTATTCGGTTCGTAGCGGCGAATATAATCCAGCGAAGTGTCGCAAAACGTACAGCGTCCCCAATAGCAACCATGTGCCAGCGTGAGTTTATTCCAGCGGCCGTCGCTCCAGAGCCGGTGCATCGGGTTTACAATTTCAATCACCGAGAGATAGCTGTCAAGCTCAAAATCCGAATAATCAGGAGTTCCGGCTTCGAACTGTGAAAAATCGTTTTGTTTGGAGCCGTTGAGGTAAACAACCTCGCCATTTTCGAGCGCAAAAGTGCGTTTCAAATCAGTTTTGGTGCGTTTTCCATCGAGGTATTCAATCAGGTTCAGCATTGGTGCTTCGCCATCGTCGAGCGTAATAAAATCGAGGTAGTTAAAAACCCGCGGATCGGTCAGAGAGCGCAGTTCAGTATTGGGAAACCCACCGCCCATCACTATTTTGAGCTCCGGAAAATGTTGTTTAATGAATTGTCCGCACTTAAATGCGCTGTATAAATTTCCGGGGAAAGGAATCGAAAAAGCAACCAGGGTCGGTTCGCAGAGTTCTATTTTCTTCCGGAGTAAGCGGAGTAAAAGCTGATCGATAAAACTTTCCGGAGCAAGTAATGCCGCTTCCAGTTCGTCGAAAGTAGCAGCCGATCTACCCAGTCGTTCGGCGTAACGGCTAAACCCGAAATGCGGATCGATGGCCTCAACAATTAAATCAGAAAGATCTTCAAGGTAAAGTGTGGCTAAATGTTTGGCTTTGTCGCGCGTACCCATCGTTCCAAAAGCCCATCCCAGATCTTCGGTTTGAGCAAAGCGCGAAGCTTCAGGCAAATAATTTCCTTCACAAATGACATGAGCCAAAACGATATTCTTTTCCTGCAAAAAGGCAATCACCTGATCGATGGTCTGGATGTAGCTTTCGCGCAAATTGAAAATCCGTTGACCGTTGGGAGAAAGTTGCGGGTCGCGGGTTGCGAGTTCCTGAAAAAACGATTTCAGGACTTCCGAAGAAAATAAAGCCAGAATGGTTTCGATGCCCAGATCGCACTGGTACGACGGAATATTTTGGGTATTTAAAAATCCTTTCAAATAGGTCGTTGCGGGGTAAGGCGTATTCAGTTGAGTAAATGGCGGCGTGATCAGTAAAATTTTTTGACTCATGTTGTATCTTTTTGAACTTCGTAAAAGTAATATAAAGCAGGCAAAGAATTATTGCGGTGTAATATCCTGAAAAATAGTAAAATTGAAAACTCACCTGCAATAAAACTATTTTTGCCTCAATTTATGTAGTAACTTTAATTCATTAAACCATTTAGCCATGCAATCGAAGCATTTTATCATTGCGGTTTTGGTAGGTTTATACACAGCAAAAGGCAGTTCGCAGGAATCGTTGCACAACCGGAAACCCTATGCTGCCGGTCGGTTTTATACCGATAAACCTGCCGAATTGAAAAATCAGTTGCAGAGATTGTTTTCTCTGGCTATCAGGGAAAAATTAGAAAACACACCGCTGGCACTCATTGTCCCTCACGCGGGATATATTTACAGTGGAGAAATAGCTGCTTCGGCGTTTAACCAAATTGATCCCAACCGGAAGTTCGAACGTATTTTCATCATTGGTTCGAGCCATACCACCACTTTTTCGGGAGCATCGGTTTTCTGCTCAGGAAATTACGAAACACCTTTTGGTACCGTTGAAGTTGACACGGATCTAGCCAAACAATTGGTTGCTGAAAATAAAATCCTGAAGGACTATCCTGAAGCGCACCAGAATGAACACAGCCTAGAAGTTCAGTTGCCTTTTTTGCAATACCACCTGAAAAACGATTTCAAAATTGTGCCGGTAATTATTGGTTCCTCAACGCAGGAAACGGCCCGGAAGCTGGCCGCGGTATTAAAACCTTACCTGAACGAAAAAAATCTGTTTGTTATCAGTAGCGACTTTTCGCATTATCCGGAATACAACGATGCCCGAAAGGCGGATCAGGCAACTGCTGAAGCAATTAGAACCAACAAAGCATCAAAGCTGATTGCTGCCCTGGATGGTAACGAACGGAAAAACATTCCCGGACTGGTAACCAGTTTGTGTGGCTGGAGCTCGGTGCTGACTTTGCTATACATGACTGAACAAATGCCTGACATTTCAGTTGATTTGCTTCAGTATAAAAACTCGGGCGATACCTCATTTGGTGACAAGGAACGCGTGGTTGGCTATTATGCCATTTCGTTCACACAGGGAAACGCGAAGAATCAGGCCAGTGAGTTTTCGCTCAGCAGCGAGGATGAAAAATACCTGCTGAACTTAGCCCGCGGAACCATTTCAACCTATGTAAGCAAAGGAATCACTCCGGAGATTGATCCGTCAGGGTTGAGCGCCAACCTGAAAACTCCATGCGGCGCATTTGTCACCCTTTACAAAAACCATATTTTACGGGGCTGCATCGGTCGTTTCGATCCGGATGAGCCGCTTTGGAAGGTTGTTCAATCAATGGCATTGGCTGCAGCGACACATGATTATCGGTTCGACAAAGTTGAGCCCAACGAATTAAGCAAGCTGACCATAGAGATATCGGTACTCACCCCTTTGAAGCGGATCAAATCAATCGACGAATTCAATCTGGGCAAACAAGGCATTTACATTAAAAAAGGTAATTATACCGGAACATTTCTGCCTCAGGTTGCCACACAAACCGATTGGAGCAAGGAAGAAGTTCTCGGTCATTGTGCTAGAGATAAGGCTCACCTTGGCTGGGACGACTGGAGAACTGCTAATTTGTACACCTATGAAGCATTGGTTTTTGGTGAAGAACACGAATAAACCTTCCGGAAGAAAGGAGTTTAAGCTTTTTCCGGATATGGGATGAGTTGTTAATTCAGAGGTTTCAGAAAAAACATCATAATAATGATATGAAGTTACGTGAATTGATGAAACAGGGATCGAAGGACACTGGTATTTTCTCCAGTTTACCACGGATAAACCAAGGAGGCGAAACCAGTGAAAAACTCTGGAAATGGAGCAAGGAAGGATTGTATTGGTCGCCCACTCCACGTGGCACCAAATGCCTGATTTGTCCAAACGAATGTGTGATTAAAGAAGGAGAATCTGGTGCCTGCCACAACCGGATGAATTACGAAGGAAAGCTCTATTCCTTGGCCTATGGAAATCCCTGTGCTGTAAACGTCGATCCGATTGAGAAAAAGCCGCTGAACCATTTTTTGCCCGGAACGAAAGCATTCTCGATTGGTACAGCAGGCTGTAACCTGGCTTGTATGAATTGCCAGAACTGGACCATCTCGCAGGTGAGCCCCAAAGAAACCCGCAACTACGATTTGATGCCCGATCAGGTGATTGCCCAAACCATTACCAGCAAATGTCCATCGATAGCTTACACCTATTCCGAACCCATTTCATTTTATGAATATACCTTCGACACCGCTAAACTGGCAAGGCAGGAAGGTCTTAAAAATGTGATGGTAACCGCAGGGTATATCAACGATGAACCACTGCGTAATTTGTGCAAATACATCGATGCCGTCCGGGTCGATCTGAAATCGTTCAGTAACGATATTTACATGAAACTGAGCGCCGGGGCATTGCAACCGGTTTTAGACTCGCTGAAAACAATTGCAGAACTTGGCGTTTGGCTCGAAATAATCAACCTGGTCATTCCCGGCTGGACCGATAATATGGATATGATTAAACGCATGAGCAACTGGCTGGCCGAAAACGGGCTTGCCGATTATCCGCTACACTTTAGCCGTTTCCATCCCGATTATAAACTCACACAATTGTCAGCCACCCCAATTGGTGTGCTTACCCAGGCCCGCCAAATCGCGCTTGCCGAAGGAATTAAATACGTATATATTGGCAATGTTCCCGGCCTTGACGCGGAAAATACCTTCTGTCCGAAATGCCACGAAATGGTCATCGAACGAAGAGGCTACACCATTCTTCAGAAAAACATGGAGAAAGGAGCCTGCAAAAAATGCGGCGAAAAAATTGCAGGCGTTTGGGCATAGCTGGTATTAATTCAGAATATAAATCCACTTCAGAAAAAATAATTTCTACTTTTACTCCCTGAAATGGTTCCATAGCTAACTTTTGTTGGTTGGAATAATAGGGAATCCGGTGCGATACCGGAGCTGTACCCGCAGCTGTAAGTCTTTGTAAAACTTTTTGTAAACCCTGCCACTGTTTCGGTTCGCCGCGACGGGAAGGCCACAAAAAGAAGGCGAGCCAGAAGACCTGCCACTTCAAACTATTTCAATTCGAATCTTCGGGAAAAAAGATCGGTGAAAGGAGAACCCTGGTTTCCTATTCATTTCTTCCGGAATAAAAATTACAAAATGAAAAAACATTTATTTCTTCTGGTATTCGTTCTTGTCTGTCAGTTGTCTGTTCAGGCACAGGAAGTCAAACGCATCGTTTCACTGGTTCCGTGGGTAACTAAAAGCATTTACCTGATGGGCGAACAGGAAAAATTGGTGGGTTGTACCAGTTATTGCCCGGTTGAAGCTTCCGACAATATTCCGGTAGTTGCTTCTTCCATGAGTATCAACATTGAAAAAACATTGACACTGAGACCCGATATTGTCGTGGCTTCGTCGTTAATTAAGCCTGAATCCATTGACAATCTGAGAAACCTGGGGCTAAAAGTAGCTTATCTGCCATATCCGGAATCATTTGAAGAAATCTGCTCCTATTTTATTCAGGTTGGCAAGCTGATTGGTAAACCGGAAAAGGCACGTAAAATCGTGTCTCAGCAAAGAACGCGGCTGGCTGAATTAATTTCAGGAATACCTGCCGGAAAAAATCCAAAAGTCTTTATGCAAATTGGAGCCAAACCTTTATTCTGTGCGGTTCCGAATACGTTTATGGAAGATTTCATCCGGTTTTCAGGAGGGGAAAACATAGCTGCCGAATTAAAAATAGGTGGTGTTACCCGTGAATTTGTACTGAAGCAAAATCCCGATGTCATTTTTATTGTGACGATGGGAATTGTAGCCGAGGAAGAAAAAGATACCTGGCTGAGTTATTCAGCGCTTTCGGCCACTAAGAATAAGAAGATTTTCATTCTCGATGCCGATAAAACCTGTAGCCCGACTCCGGTTCTGTTTTTGGACGCCCTGGAAGAAATGATCAAACTGATGTATCCGTAAATTTATTTCTGAAAGATGATTACAGGCCACGGCGACGACCGGCATCAGTACTCAAAAGCCATTTCTGTCGATTTCAGTTCAAACGTTTGGTTTGGCGGAATTTCTCCGGAACTGATTGCTCATTTGCAGAAAAACATGCATTTGATTGAACGTTATCCTGAACCGGATGCAGCTGAACTGTGCTGTAAAATTGCCGCCTTTCACAAAGTAGATTCCACTCAGGTTTCGGCATTTAACGGATCGGTTGAAGCGTTTTACGCCATTGCTTTGGCTTTTCGTGAAGCTGATTCGGCCATTCTGTATCCCGGATTTGCCGAATACGAAGACGCTTGCCGAATGCACAAACACCAGTTGCAGTTTTTTAGGAAAGAGGAATGGGAACAAACACTGGAAACCAATACCGGATTGATCTGGTTCGGAAATCCCAACAATCCGGATGGACATATATTTGAAATTCAGGAAATTAAACAGGCAATTGAATCTTTTCCAAACACGGTTTTTATTGTTGACGAAGCCTACGCCGATTTTATCCCTGAATTTCAGTCAGCTATTCCGTTGACCAAAACTTATCCGAACCTGATTGTTGTTCGATCGTTGACCAAATGCTGTGCAATTCCCGGATTGCGGCTGGGATATGTGGTTGCTTCAGAACAACTGGCAACAAAACTGAAACAATTTCAGCAACCCTGGTCGGTAAATGCACTGGCTCAGGAAGCCGGTAAATTTCTCCTGAATCCTGAATTAAATAATCGACTTGATGCCGAAAAAGTATGTGCTCTTTCTGCTGATCTGCAAAAGGGAATTAACCAACTTGAAAGATTTCGTGTTATTCCATCGAAAGCACCGTTTTTTCTGATTGAAATACAAGCGGGTTCAGCTGCCGAATTGAAACAGTTTCTACTTGCTGAACATGGAATCCTGATTCGCGATGCATCAAACTTCCGTGGTTTGAACGAACGGTTTTTCAGGGTTTGCACCAGAAATGAAGGCGATAATCAATTGCTTGCAGAAGGACTAAGAAATTATTCAAAAGTTAATAAACACAGAGCTTAAAACTTGGCTTTCTCTTTCTTTCTCTGTGATCTCTCTGTGGTAAAAAAATGGCAAAATAGTTAAACAATGGCACCAGAACTTCTCTTTATAATCCCTCTTCTGATCGGCTTCATGCTCGATACTCTTTTTGGCGATCCGCTCTGGCTACCGCATCCGATCCGGATTTTTGGAAAGGCGATTTCCTTGTTCACCGAAAAACTAAATTCAGGAAAATACCGGAAAGCAAAAGGAATGCTCATGGCTCTATTCCTGATTTCAGCTACATTCTGGAGTTTTTGGCTGCTGCTTGATCTCACAAAAAACTACGATTTGCTTTTTATCGTGCTGGCAAGTCTGGGAGTATTTTACGGTTTGGCCAACCGAAGCCTGATTTCGGAAGCGCACAAAGTAATTTCAACACTTGAAAAGCAAGGTCTGGAAGCCGGGCGAAAACAACTGAGTTACATTGTTGGCCGCGAAACACAGAATCTGAACGAACAGCAAATTCGCACTGCAGTACTCGAAACGCTTGGCGAAAACCTCAGCGACGGAGTGATTGCTCCGCTGTTTTTTTATGCGCTGGGCGGCGTTCCGGGCATGATGGCCTACAAAATGGCCAATACACTCGATTCGATGGTTGGCTATAAAAGCGAACGTTTCCGTCAGTTCGGTTGGTTTTCCGCCCGCTTCGACGATGTGATTAATTATATTCCGGCCAGACTGACAGCTATCATTCTGGCTACGATTAGTTTGAGTTGGAGAGCCTGGATTTTTTTGTTCCGGTACGGACACCGGCACTGCAGTCCAAACGCCGGATATCCGGAAGCAGCGCTGGCTGGAATCCTAAATTGCCGGTTTGGTGGCCCGAATATGTATCATGGCGTATTGGTCGAAAAACATTTTATAGGAAAGAACGTCAGGGAAATTACGAACCGTGATTTTCACATTACCTGCGTCCTGAATTTTATCTCCTGTCTGATTTTTGTTGGATTAATTTGCGCCAGTAAGATTTTTCTACACCACGGATAACACCGATTCTCTCAGAATGAATAATTACTATCTTCTTAATCTGTATTAATTTAACTTGAAATAGCATTTTGCTTCTTTCAAAATCTCATTTTAATCTGTGGTAAAAACTTGCCCCTCTGATTGCGCTATGTTTTAGTTGTCAATTGCAGGTTGCTTTTATCTAGTGCCGCAGTGAGGCTGTTGCAAGCTGAAGAGTAAGTTGTCTGAACGAAAACAGAAATTAAACATCGCGTGTATTAACAACCGCTATTTGTATTTTCAGTCTTTTTGTCTTGTCTGTTATCCCAGAAAGAAACTATTTCAATATTGTCTCGATTTATTTCATAAAAAATCAAGTATGTTTTCATTGGGATCACACGAGTAAATTTATTTGAGGCTAATCTTCCAATTGATTCATTTTTCGAAAGATTTCTGGTTAAATCCTCAATTTCAGTTATAAGATTGAGACTATATCGCGTGCTTTTGTTACGATGGTTGAAATATTCAAGAACATGTCTTAATTCTTTACTCGCACGAGTTGACCAGATTATTTTTTTGTCAGCCATTCTTTCATCTCAGAGATAAGTTGATCATTCTCAATATAATCACCATTATTTATTTCCTCTCTGCCTTTTATAATTGAATCATTCTGCTCTGGAGACAACTGATAAAGAGATTGTTCCGACGAATCAAATATTGTTTGAAGTGCTTTTAAAAAATTCATGTCATTCGAGTCTTTAATTCTCGAAATCAAACTATTTTTTATTTGAGTTGTCATATCCATAACCATCTGTTTTCAATCATATTCAAAAATAAACAATTTTTCGGAATCAGATGATTTTTCGGATTAATTTGCGCCAGTACGATTTTTCTACACCACTGTTAATTCAGATTTTTACAAATCGGGAGATCTCTACCTTCCTAATATGTAATACGTTAAGCTGCGATTACATTTTGCTTTACGCAAAAATTGTTTTTTATCTGTGCTTATCTGAGGAATCTGTGGTAAATAATCTATACTTTTGCCTACGGAAATGGTTCCGATGTTGGTCAACAAGCCAACGAGGAATAATAGGGAATCCGGTGAAATACCGGAGCTGTACCCGCAGCTGTAAGCCTTTATAAAACCTTTTTGAAACTCCTGCCACTGTTCGTCTTTCGACGGATGGGAAGGCCTCAGAAAGCAAGGTGAGCCAGAAGACCTGCCAATTCCATTTAGTATAAACAATAGCTTCGGGAAAAAAGCTGGTGAAATACAATCATGTATATTTCACAATCTTATCCAAAGCTCATATTCTTTTTATAGAAATGAGAAGGTCATTTTTTATTCTGTTAATCCTGAGTTTTTCCGGGCAAGTGTTTTCGCAGCATGTAAGTCTGTCGGACACCATTCAGCTGAATGAGGTAACAACTTACGCACCCTTAAAAAAATATCAGGCAGGTGCAAAAATTGAATCAATTTCGAATGATCAGATGACTATTGGGCAGTCCGGATCAATTGACCAGCTATTGATGCGATTTACTCCAATTTATTTAAAATCCAATGCGGGAGGTTTATCAACCATTCACCTGCGCGGCACGTCTCCAAGTCATACTTCAGTCAATTTTGGAGGAATCAACATCAATTCATTGACGCTTGGTCATTCGAGTATGAATGAAATCCCGGTATTTCTATTCGATCATATCGACTTGCAGTATGGAAGTTCTTCCGCTATTAATGGATCGGGTTCTATTGGCGGAGCACTTCATCTTGGGCTGGCCAGCAAATGGACAAAAGGCATGAAGTTAAAAACCACCGTTTCTGAAGGATCGTTTGGAGAGCAGCTTTACGGTACAAAAATTTATGCCGGAAATGGTCGTTTCGAATCGGTTTCGCGCTTGTTCTACTTCAGGCTGAAAAACGATTTCCCGTTTAATAATCAGAAGTTGGACGATGTTGAAAATCCGGGCACCGTGCGCGAACGTCAACGTGGAGCCTCAGTCGAAAACGAAGGTTTGATTCAGGAGCTGAACTATCGGTTTAATGAAAAGGAAATGCTGAAGTCGGCATTGTGGCTCGAACACGACTGGCACGAAATTCAGCTTACCACAAAAGAAAACAGTTCAGCGAAGACTCCGGAGACACTAGATAATAAGCACATCAGGTTTTGGTCGGAATATGAAAATACGAAGAAACCGCTAAACCTTAAAGGTGGATTAGGCTTTGTACACGACATGCAGGTTTATGACGGCGAAGAAATGCAAAAAATCGGGACAAACCGGTTGATTGCTGAATTCGAAGGGAAGCAGGATCTGAATATCCATTTTGGCTACAAACTTGGTGTTAAATATCAGCATATTAAACCTGATGTTTATGCTTATTCATCAGATGTTATTTCGAATGAACAGCAGGGCGATTTCTACTTTTCATCGTTTTATACCGCACTCAACCGCCTGAAAATCACCCTGAATTTGAGGCAATTGTTTGTCACCAATTTCGAAGCACCATTAACCCCATCGCTTGGCGCCGAATATCGCCTGTTTACTAACGACATTTCAGTATTTAAACTAAACGGAAATATTTCACGATCGTTTCGCATCCCAACATTTAACGACCGCTATTGGGGAACGCAGGGAAATCCCGATTTAAAACCGGAAGACGGGATGAATTACGAAATGGGTTTTATTTACCAGTATTGCACCGGGTCCATTCAGTCGGAAATTAAGGTCAATGTGTTTTACATGGACATAGAAAACTGGATCGAATGGCGTTTGGGATCTGTTGACTGGAACGCTCAAAACGTGATGGAAGTGGTGAGCAAAGGCCTCGAATTCCAGTCGAATACCGATTGGAATTCGAATAAACTCAAACTCAATTTCAGGTTGAATTATTCCTTTAATCCCGCTGAAGCCATTAAAGATGAATCGCCTTCGGGGGTTACCAATCGTCAGCTGCTCTATTCGCCCAAACACAATGGCAACACTTACCTGAGCGTTGCCTACCAGTCGTGGAATATTTTTGTTGATGGAGCATACACCGGGAAACGTTTTGCCGATTACTCCGGTTCATATTTTATGCCCAATGGCTATGAACTTGACCCCTATTTCATTGCCAACTGCGGAATTTCCCGAAAAATAAAACTGGTAAAACAACCTATTTTTCTGTCATTTTCGCTGAATAACCTTTTGAATACCGATTATCAAAACGAACGATATTATGCTATGCCGGGCCGCAATTTCCGGATCAGCTTATCTACCGATATTAATATTTACTCTAAATAAATTTACAGAATATGAAAAAGTATTTCAATTATTTACTGCTTGCAGTCTTTTCTCTTGCCATTTTAAGCTCATGCTCAAAAGACAACAAGGAGTTATTTCCCAGCGCCTTAACTCAAGGCGCTTACATTGTGAATTATGGTTCGTTCGAAAAAGGCGGTTCCAGCATCTCTAAATACAACTATGAAACAGGTGAAATAACCAACTTCTACGATCAGCAACAAAACAAGGGCATAGAGTTCGCTTCGAATATACAGTTTGCCTATAAAACAGGTGATCATGTTTTTCTGATTGGAAATTCACCTGATCAAATCATTGACGTTGATCCGCTTTTTGTTCAGGCCCAAAACGGTGCAACCGACCAGATTGCCAAACCACGAAACTGTGTTGCCAATGGTGATTACCTTTACATATCGTGCTGGGGCGAAAATCCGGACTGGAACCTTATGCCTGATAGTTATATCGCAAAATACAACATCGAAAGAGGAATAGTAGAGGAGAAAATTGCGCTGGCTGGGGGTCCTGAAGGCCTTGAAATTGCCAATGGGAAATTATATGCTGCCATGAATTATAAAAATGCAGTTGCTGTGATTGATTTAACTACCGAAGCTATAAGTTACATTGAAACACCCGCAGTGTGTAGTTATTTCCTGAAGGATAACAGCGGTAATTTGTATGTAACCCTAATCAGTTCATATTCAACTCCTGCAACAAAAACCGGTTTAGGGTTCATAAATACAAGCAACAACCAGCTTACCGTTTACGAACTGGAAAACGTAAGTACCGAGTATGCTTCAGTTCTTGCATTCAGCAAAGACAAATCGAAAATTTTTATGGTAGCCGCCGGTTACGATGCGAATTGGACGATGGTTGGAGGGGTTCAAATTTTCGATGTAACAACCAAAACATTTGAAGCAAACAGTCTGGTTAGCGGTATTTCCGGAATAAAAGGCTTATCGGTGAATCCGGTTGACGGAAATGTTTATGTTTTTGTAAGTCCCGTCACAACCAGCAACGGAGTAATGAAAATATATTCGGAAAACGGAGAGATAATCGATGAAAAAACTGTTGGTGCATCTCCTTCAATGGCTCTGTTTCTTAATTAAAATAAATTTTATTGTAATTGTTTATTAAATCAATTGATCACGAGGTTGTCCTAAAAGTTTTTTAAAACGAAGAAGCCAGATTTTGATTCTGACAGATACATTTCTTTACGTTTTAGAGTCCGGTTTTTTCTGACTTTTAGGCAACCCCGTGATCTTTTTTAGACATTTTCAATAGCTTCTGATCACCAACGTCTAAATTGACCAACATGGCTCAAATCACATTCATTACCGGAGGCGCCCGTTCAGGGAAAAGCAGTTACGCGCAAAAACTGGCCGAATCAGCAAGCCCGAATCCGGTTTATCTGGCCACCGCCCGTGTGTGGGACGAAGATTTTCGCCAGCGGATTGAGCGCCATCAAAACGACCGCGGATCGCACTGGATTAACCTGGAGCAGGAAAAAGAACTTTCGGCCTGCCAGGTGGATGGGAAAACGGTTTTGCTCGACTGCATCACGCTTTGGCTGACCAACATTTTTTTCGACAATCAGTATGATGCTGACCGTTCGCTCGAAGAAGCGAAAGCAGAATGGGACCGTTTTGTGCAGAAAGAGATGAACCTGATTGTGGTGAGCAACGAACTGGGCATGGGCGTTCATCCGGTAGAAGAGTCAGCCCGGAAATTTGCCGACCTGCAAGGCTGGATAAATCAGTACATCGCCCGGCAAGCCAGCGAAGTTTTTCTGATGATCTCCGGAATTCCAGTCAGGATAAAGGGAAAATAGCAGAGAGAATGGTGACCGGCGAAGGAACCGGTTTCATGATTTTGAACCACAATAGGCACATAGTTCACATAGAAGAATAAAAATGGAATATCATGAAAGGGTATAATAATAAAATGGATATCAGCTTGTTTACCTCAATCAGGTTTCCAGGACTAATATTGAAACTGTTTAATGGCGCGATCCAAGTAAAGACGCACGGCCGTGCGTCTTTACTTTCGTATCAATCATCAGTTTAGCCAACAGCGTTTGACTGAGCTATCCCGAAGGCTGAAGCAGATGGCAAAGAAATCGCCTGAGTACAAACCCGGATACTCATTAATACGAATAACCCGGAGTAAACGACAAAGGAGTGCCTCTCCGGGAAATGATAAAAAACGGTTTCCCGTCCGCACGCTGAAAAGAAAAAAAAAGAGAGAATCATCTTTCGGACGGAATAGCGGGAACATCCTTTGACAAGTCAGAGTTTCACTTTAAGTGAAGCCCTGACTATAACCAACAACAATTACAACAACGGCAACTTTGACAACATTTTATACATTAACCCATGAACCTAAAAGAACAACTGCAACACAAAATTGATTTCAAGACCAAACCTCTGGGCGCGTTGGGTTTACTCGAAGATTTAGCCCTTCAGATTGGCCTGATTCAAAATACGCTGACTCCGGAAATTAAAAATCCTTCGATCCTGGTTTTTGCTGCCGACCACGGGCTGACCGATGAAGGAGTGAGCTCTTACCCCAAGGAAGTGACCTGGCAAATGGTAATGAATTTTGTAGCAGGAGGAGCTGCCATTAACGTATTTTGTCGCCAAAATAACATGACATTGAAGGTAGTCGATGCCGGTGTCGACTTCGATTTTCCGGAAGGAGTTCCGGTTATCAACGCCAAAGTTGCCCGCGGAAGCCGGAACATGCGCCGTGAACCTGCCATGACTTCCGAAGAATGTTCCACCGCCATCCAGAAAGGTCGTGGGCTGGTGAAACTCGAAGCCGAATCGGGCTGCAATACCATTGGTTTTGGCGAAATGGGAATCGGGAACACATCGGCCTCTTCGCTGCTGATGCACCGTTTTCTCCATATTCCGATCGAAGAATGCACCGGTGCGGGGACAGGAATGGCGGGAGAAAAGCTGAGCTGGAAAATGCAGATTCTGAAAGAAGTTTCTGAAAAATACAATCCGAAAACCCCGGAAGAAACACTGGCGACTTTTGGCGGACTGGAAATTGCCATGATGGTTGGCGCCATGATCGAAGCCCGCGAACAACAAATGATTTTGCTGATCGATGGTTTCATTGCCACAGCAGCAGCTTTGACAGCTATTCAAATCAATCCTGAAGTTCGTGAAAATTGTGTTTTTTGCCATTCATCGGATGAGCAAGGTCACAAACAAATGCTCGAACACCTGAATGCCCGTCCGATGCTCCAGTTAAATTTACGTGTGGGCGAAGGAACCGGAGCTGCTCTGGCTTTACCTTTGCTGCAGGCTGCCGTCAGTTTCCTGAACGAAATGGCTAGCTTTGAAGATGCTGGTGTAGCGAATAAAGAGTAAAAAATGTTTCGGGTTTCGAGTTTTAAACCCGTATCCTGTAACCCGCAACTCGTAACAATAACATTATGCAAAAACAACTGCAAATATTTCTGAATGCCATCATGTTTTACACCCGTATTCCGGTGCCGAAAAACCTGCCGTATTCGGATGAAATACTGAATCGTTCCACGCGGTATTTTCCGTTCATCGGTTGGGTTATTGGTGGAATTGGTGCTGCCGTTTTTTACGGGTTCCAGTTTATTTTACCGGTAGAACTGGCTGTTTTATTGAGTATGCTGACCACCATCTTTGTCACCGGAGCTTTTCATGAAGACGGATTCGCCGATTTCTGCGATGGATTTGGCGGCGGTTATACCCGCGAACGCATTCTCACCATCATGAAAGACAGCCGGATCGGCACTTATGGCAGCATCGGGCTGATCGGAATATTGGCCACAAAATTTACAAGTATAAGCGCCATTACTCCTGAAAAAATTCCGTTTCTACTGATTGTCGGACATGCCCTGAGCCGAGTTCCGCCGGTACTTATCATTTTTTATTCTGAATATTCGCGCGATGACGCTACCAGCAAAACCAAACCCATCGGAAAGAAAAGCAAAAGCAGCGATTTAATTATCGCCTTGATTTTTGGCATTTTACCACTGGCAATTTTTTCTCCTGAATATCTTTTGGGAATAATTCCGTTGATCCTGCTAACGACCTTAGTTTTCAGGAATTACACAACAAGTAAACTTGGCGGATATACCGGCGACTGTCTGGGCGCTTTGCAGCAAATTGCCGAAGTTGAATTCTATCTGGGTTTTGTAATTTATCAAACGCTTGCGATATGAAGCTAACAGTTTTCAGACATACAACCGTTGATGTTCCCAAAGGTATTTGTTATGGAATAACCGATGTCCCGCTGGCTCCGACTTTCCCGAATGAAATGGAGCAAGTCAGGCAAAAACTGGGTTCAGCGAAGTTCGACCTGGTCTATTCAAGCCCATTGAGCCGTTGTACCAAACTGGCATCCGGAATAATCACAGATCAGTCCATTCAAACCGACAGCCGTCTGACTGAGCTCAATTTTGGAGATTGGGAAATGGCTGCCTGGGATCTTCTGTTTCAATCAGCAGAAGGGAAAGCCTGGTTTGCCGATTATGTGAATACCTGCTGCCCCAACGGCGAATCGTGTAACGACCTGATTGAACGAGCCGGATTATTTCTGAATGATTTACCTCAGAATTCGCACGAACAGGTACTTGTTTTTACACATGCCGGAATCATCCGCGCCATGATGTGCCTGCTTCATAATAAAACTCCGGAAGAAGCTTTTCAAACACCGCTCGAATATGGACAGATCACTACTTTTAATCTTGAAAACAAATGAACATTGAATTTGATATTCCGGAGTTGAACACGGAACTTATCCCGCAGTTACAACATAAACTCGATAACAAAGCAAAGCCGGTTGGTTCGCTCGGGCAATTGGAATCGCTGGCTTTGCAGGTTGGATTAATTCAAAATACGCTAACTCCGGAATTGAAAAAACCGATCATGCTAACGGTTGCAGCCGATCATGGAATTACGGATGAAGGAGTGAGCGCCTGTCCGGTAGAAATTACCTGGCAGCAGGTCCATAATTTTCTGGCGGATGGCGGTGGAATCGGTTTGCTTTCCCGCGTTTATAGTCTTGATCTGTGGGTGGTTGACGCCGGGGTTAATTATACTTTCGCGCCGCATCCCAAACTCATTGATGCCAAGGTTGCTTTTGGCTCCGAAAACTTTCTGCACCAGCCAGCCATGAGTATGGAAAATTGCCGGAAAGCTTTTAATAATGGACGCGCAATTGTCCGGAAGTTCTTTCAGGAAGGAAGCAATGTGATTGGTTTTGGAGAAATGGGAATCGGGAATACCACTCCGGCATCGGTGCTGATGTCGATTATTTGCAGCTTGCCGGTTGAGGAGTGTGTCGGACCGGGAGCTGGGCTGAACAGCGAAGGAGTTCGGCTCAAAGCCGATATCATTCAGCAGGCTATCAAAAAACACGGAATTTCGGATTCTCCTTTCGAAAATCTGGCAAGGTTTGGCGGATACGAAATTGCTACCATTGCCGGGGGAATGATCGAAGCGGCTTCTTGCCGGATGGTTATTCTGGTCGATGGTTTTATTACCACGTCTGCCCTGCTGGTGGCTCATGAAATTAATCCGCGGGTGTTGGATTATTGTATTTTTTCGCACGAATCGGAGGAACAGGGACACCGTAAAATGCTTCAACACCTGAAAGCCACTGCTGTGCTAAAACTCGGTTTGCGGCTGGGCGAAGGAACCGGGGCGGCCATTGCCTATTCAGTACTAAAAGGTGCAGTGGCCGTACTTTCTGAAATGACTTCGTTTGAAGAAGCGCAAGTGATTAATACCAGTCATATAAAGATTTAAAACTAAGTCAGGTCACCCTGAACTTGTTTCAGGGTCTGTTAATTGAAAAGATGCTGAAACAAGTTCAGCATGACGAGTAATCAATAATTTGTTAATCATTATTCAAAATGAAACAAAAACTACGTCCTCTCATGTTTGTCGGAACCGGTTCCGATGTGGGGAAAAGCATCATCAATGCAGGTTTCTGCCGCATCTTCAAACAGGATGGATATTCGCCCGCACCGTTTAAAGCGCAAAACATGTCGCTCAATTCGTTTGCCGGAACTGATGGACTCGAATTAGGGCGTGCTCAGGCTGTTCAGGCCGAAGCCTGCGACATTGAGCCCTGCAGCGAAATGAATCCCATTTTGCTGAAACCAACCAGCAATCAAAATGCACAGGTTGTTTTAAACGGAAAACCCATTGGCAACCAGTCGGCCAAAGAATATTTTCTGGGAACCGACCGCGATGCCCTTTTTGCCGAAGCGATGAAAGCCTACGACAAACTTGCCATGCAATACAATCCGATGGTGATTGAAGGTGCAGGAAGCATTTCAGAAATTAACCTGCGCGACAAAGACATTGTCAATATGCGGGTGGCACTCGAAGTAAATGCTGCCGTAATTCTGATAGCCGATATCGATCGGGGTGGCGTGTTTGGCAGCGTGTACGGAACGCTGGAGTTGCTTCCTCCGGAAGAACGGAAACTGGTCAAAGGTATTCTGATCAACAAATTCCGGGGCGATATCGATCTTTTTACGGAAGGAAGGAAAATGCTTGAACAGCTCACCGGAGTTCCGGTTGTTGGAGTGGTTCCTTATTTTCGGGATATCCACATCGACGATGAAGATTCGGTGGTGATTGATCACAAATCAGGAAAAACGCGTGAAGGATTGGTAAACGTGGCGGTAGTTTTGCTTCGGCACATGTCGAATTTTACCGATTTTAATGCGTTGGAACGCGTACCTGAAATCAACCTTTTTTACACGGCCAATCCCGAAGAAATTGAAAAGGCCGATGTGGTTATTCTTCCCGGCTCCAAAAACACCATGGGCGATTTGGCGTATTTACGTCAAACAGGTTTGGCAAAATCTATCCTGAACAGCCATCAGAAAGGAAATGCCGTCTACGGAATTTGTGGTGGTTTCCAGATGATGGGAACAGGAATTCATGATCCGGAACAGGTTGAGGGAAGTGTTGAATTTATGCCAGGTCTTGGAATTTTGCCAGCTGTAACCACTTTAACAGCTAAAAAACGTACCGTTCAAAGTACGTTCACTTTCAGGAATGAAAAGGAAATATGCAAGGGTTATGAAATACATATGGGAACAACCGAATTACAGGATGGGATGCCTTTGGCCAAACTCACCGACGGATCTTCTGACGGTTGTTTCCTGAATGAAAAAACATGGGGCACGTATTTACATGGTATTTTCGATAATCGGGTAGTTGTTCAATCTATCCTGGAAAGCTGCGGAAAAGAAACCCAACTTCAGGAATTTAATTATCAGGAATACAAAAACGAACAATACGACAAGCTTGCTGCACATTTACGCAACAGTTGCGATGTGGAATATATTTACAGGATATTAGAGAATCTATAATTAGAACTGTTACGAGTTTCGGGATGCGGGTTACAAGTTAACCCCAACCCGTATCTCGCAACGCGAAACACGCAACAATATGAAAACAGGATTAATACACATTTATACCGGCGAAGGAAAAGGGAAAACCACAGCAGCTGTTGGGTTGGCTGTTCGTGCTTTAGGACATGGCATGAAGGTTTGTTACGCGCACTTCAACAAACAGCCTGAGCTATATGGCTACAACGAAATTCAAAGTTTGGAAAAGCTGGGTGCAGTCGTTTTGGGATTCACCAACGGGCATTGGTCGTTTAACCAGTCGGTAACCCGCGAAAGCAGCCGGAACGATGTAAAAAACGGACTGCTCGCTCTTTCGGAATTCATTGAGAAAGAATCTCCTGATCTGTTAGTTATGGACGAAATTCTAATTTCACTGCGGAATGGTGTTTTGGAAGAAGATGAATTGATTAGCTTTGTCGACCGTAAACCGGAGCACCTGGAATTGGTGATGACTGGCCGTGGAGCTTCTTCCGGATTGATTGAAAAAGCTGATTATGTGAGTTATATTCAGAAGATTAAACATCCTTACGATCAAAAGATTCTCAGTCGAAAGGGAATTGAATATTAAACGTGAATCCTTGAAGATGCATGTTTAAACATTGCAAAAAAGAAATCGTGATAGAAATTCAAAAAAAATATTTTCGTTGGACAGTATACCTTGCCGGATTATTCGTCCTCCTGATTGCCTCCGTGATGCTTTCGCTTTCTGTTGGCGAAATGAAGCTGGGCTTTTTTGACATTTTCAAAATTCTCGGACAAGGACACGAAAGCATGGAATATACCATTCTGAGCCAGATTCGTCTTCCGCGCATATTGCTGGGTATTGCCGTCGGCGGGGCACTCAGCCTTTCCGGAATACTGCTGCAGGGTGTTTACCGCAATCCGCTGGTTGAACCTTATACTCTGGGAATTTCCGGAGGAGCATCACTGGGAGTGGCTTTTGCCATTGTTTTCGGGCTACACCTGCTCGTTGGTTCGTTTGTTCTGCCCCTGGCCGGTTTTACCGGAGCTTTCCTGATTATTTTTCTGGTGTACACCATTAGTTCCAGAAGTGGCCGCATCAACATTCAAAGTATGTTATTGACAGGAGTGATGATCAGTTTTATTGCTTCCTCGTCGATGATGCTGCTGATGGCAATAACAAGTACCGAAAATCTGCACGGCATTATTTTCTGGATCATGGGTTCGCTCGATGAACCCGATATGTCGCTCATTTATATTACCTTGATTCTGTCATTGGTATCTCTGGCACTTTCCTATCTATTTGTGCAGCCACTCAATGCCTTGCGGCTTGGCGAAGAAAAAGCCAAACACCTCGGAATCAATACCGACACCACCATTAAATTGATCTTTTTGCTGGCTTCGCTGCTCGCCGGAGTTTGTGTGGCTGTTGCCGGAGTAATTGGTTTTGTGGGACTAATCATTCCACACCTGATGCGTTTGCTGGTTGGTTCCGATTACCGGATTTTACTGGTCAGTTCATTTTTATCGGGTTCCATTTTTCTGGTTCTGTCAGATGTGATTGCACGCACCATTATTTCGCCCAACGAATTGCCGATTGGAGTGATTACCGGAATTGTAGGAGGAATTGTTTTTTTACTGATGATGAGCCGGTCGTCGGCTAGTTCCCTAAAAAATAACGGATGATGAACTCAGACATTTTAAGCATACAAAATCTTTGCTGCGGATATCCAAAGTTTCAGTTGTCCGAAATCAATATTGATATTTCGAAAGGTTCATTCGCCGGAATTATTGGGCCAAACGGATCGGGCAAAACGACGCTTTTCCGGGCCATTACCGGAACACTTGGACTTAAGTCAGGCAAAATTTTATTGGGCGATCAGAATCTCCGGACACTTTCGCCACGCCTGAGAGCACAAAACATTGCCATTGTCAGCCAGTTTATCGAAGCCGGTGAGATGAGTGTGGAAGATTACGTGCTGATGGGACGGATTCCATATCACAGCCGTTTCAGCTTTTTTGAAAGTGAAGACGATTTTCGCATTGCCCGCGAATACATGGAAATGACAGACACCTGGCGATTTAAAGATCAGTTGATGTCGGAATTAAGTGGAGGTGAACAGCAACTGGCTGCCATTGCCCGCGCTCTGACCCAGGAACCAGAATTGCTTTTGCTTGATGAACCAACTTCACATCTGGACATTACTCATCAGGTGCATATCCTGAATGTGCTTCAGGAATTAAACCAGGAAATGGGATTATCTGTGCTGATGGTAATCCATGATTTGAATCTGGCATCGGAATATTGCGACCAGCTCATTTTGGTCAATCAGGGAAAAATTCATACGCAAGGCACTCCGGAAGAAGTGTTGACTTTTCAGCATATTGAAGATGTATACAAAACGGTAGTTGTTACACAGAACAATCCGTTATCAGGTAAACCTGCTGTTTTTCTGGCATCACGAAAAGTGATTAAAGAAATTCAGGAAAAAACGCGGAAATAATCAGGCTGAATTAGCAGGAAACGTATAACTAAGAATCGATACTTTTCTGCAAAATCATTAAATTTACACTTCACTTTAAATTAGCTTGTTATGAATCCTTTAATCGATGATTTTATCCAGTCAAAAAGAATTGCGGTAGTTGGTATTTCCCGTTCAGGAAAAAAATTCGGAAACGCAGCCTGCAAGGAATTAATAAAAAAAGGATACACCGTCTACCCGATTCATCCGGAAGCGAAAGAAATTGACGGGTTAAGCTGTTATCCTGATTTAAAAAGTTTAAAAGGTGAAATTGATGCTCTTTTTATTTCCATTCCTTCCGGTCAGGTAACAACTGTTTTGGAAGATGCCGCACAAATTGGACTGAAAAACATTTGGTTGCAGCAGGGAGCCTGGTCGAATGAAGTGCAACAAACTATTGACACATTGCAATTACCTGTTGTAACAAAAAAATGCATCATGATGTATGCGCCTCCGGTTCAATCCATTCATAAATTTCACCGCAACATAAAAGGCATTTTTGTGAAATTATAAATCATCATCTGAAACATTTTGGTTAATTTTACTGACTTAACGAAAAACAACTTTCAGATGACTTCCATTCAAACTTCCGGAGTAAAATCACACAACAGCCTTGAAGTTCCGCGACACTGTGTCTTCATTTCAAAAAGAAGGCAGCGAGCTTGAAACGTTCGCTCGAATCGGATTACCGAAGCATTGACACTGCCACAATTTACCAGTTAAAAGCAAGCATAAACAGGCACCATTCGCAAACCAAACTTATTATGTATCTATTCTTTGACACCGAAACAACTGGACTTCCCAGGAATTGGAAAGCACCGGTGACAGATTTAAACAATTGGCCAAGACTGGTTCAATTAGCTTATTTATTTTACGATAAAAACGGAAATAAAATCTCGGGTGGTGACTATATCATCAAACCAGAAGATTTTACAATTCCATCTGACGCATCAAGAATACATGGGATTTCGACAGAAAGAGCTATTCAGGAAGGAAAAGCACTTCAGACAGTGTTACAAAATTTTCAAGCTTTGATAAATCAAGCTGAATATCTGGTTGCTCACAACATGAGTTTTGATGAGAAGATTATTGGAGCAGAATTTTTAAGAAATAGAATGCAAGACAGCACTTCAACTAAAAAAAAGATTTGTACCATGCAAAGCACGACAAACTTTTGCGCCATTGACGGACCTTATGGATACAAGTGGCCAAAGCTTTCTGAGTTACATTACAAACTTTTCAGAACAGGTTTTGAAGAAGCGCATAATGCAGCAGTAGACATTAATGCAACTGCAAAATGTTTTTGGGAATTAAGACGACTTAGGAAAATTTAAAGATGTCAGCGCAAAGTATAAGTTGATTTATGTGCCATTCAGGACAAAAAAAAACACCGAAACCGTATGGTTTAAAATCAAAAAAAAGTGATATTCCGTGTTTTGATTTAGTTAAAATACATAAGACATTCGGGGACAAAAAAAAAATTGTATTTTTGTGCTCGAAAAAATTAAATAACGATTAAGATTCGAATAAGAAACAATTAATGAATCCAATAATAAAAATCATTAATACATCAGGATTGACTACAGTGAACAACCCCCAATTCGAAAATTAAACCCTTTCCAATGAGCATTTACCTTTTGTTTTTATTTGTACTTTTTATTCTGGCTATTTCAGATTTAATGGTTGGAGTTGCCAATGATGCCGTGAATTTTTTGAACTCAGCAATCGGATCAAAAGTTGTAAGACGCCGAATGATTCTAATGATTGCAAGTGTTGGCATCCTTGCAGGTGCTCTTCTATCCAACGGTATGATGGAGGTTGCCCGTAAAGGCTTGTTCCATCCGCAGCATTTTCTGTTTACCGAAATCATCATTATCTTTTTGGCCGTCATGTTTACTGACGTGCTACTGCTCAATTTCTTCAATACATTCGGATTACCCACATCGACCACCGTTTCTCTGGTTTTCGGCCTGCTTGGGGCTGCTATGGGTATGGCATTTTTCAAAGTCGGTGATGGCGCTACCATCATGGTCGAAGGAGTTGAGCAAATTGCACAAATCGGTGATTTCATCAACTCGTCCAAAGCTCTGGCGATTATTTCAAGTATTTTATTGTCCGTTGTATTCTCCTTCGTTTTTGGAATAATTATTCAGTGGATGAGTCGCTTACTCTTCACTTTCAATACTGAAAAAACAATTAAATATTATGGTGCAGTTTGGGGAGGTTTGGCTATTTCGGCCATTACTTATTTTATCCTGATTAAAGGCTTGAAAGATGCATCATTCATGACCCAGGAAAACTACCAGTTAATTCAGGAAAATACACTTTCTATTATCGGTCTGAGTTTTGTCGTATGGACAATTCTACTACAAATATTGACCTGGATATTTAAGATCAATCCGCTTAAAATAGTTGTGCTGGCCGGCACATTTGCTCTGGCTATGGCTTTTGCAGGAAATGACCTGGTAAACTTTATCGGTGTTCCTCTGGCAGGTCTGGAATCGTACAAAGCTTTTATGGCCAACAACGGTCATGATTTGCTAATGAGCAACCTGCTTGGAGAAATTAAAACACCAATGTATTTCTTGATTGGGGCCGGACTAATTATGGTTGTAACCATCTGGTTTTCAAAAAAGGCCCAGACAGTTTCCGAAACTGAACTAAAACTTAGCCGCCAGGACGAAGGCTCCGAACGATTTGGTTCATCGATCTTTTCCAGGGTTTTAGTACGTCGGGTTGTAAATACCGGAACATTCTTCAGTCATGTCATTCCACAATCGTTTATTGAAAAGATTGGCAGGCGGTTCGATACAACAGAGATGGAGCAAAGAAGCAAGAAGGATCACGATCCCGATCCACCTATGTTTGATTTGGTGAGGGCTTCTGTTAACATGATGGTAGCTTCTATCCTGATCGCCATTGGAACGTCATACAAATTACCACTTTCAACCACCTATGTGACTTTTATGGTAGCCATGAGTACTTCTTTGGTTGATGGCGCCTGGGGTCGCGACAGTGCAGTTTACCGCATCACCGGTGTATTTACTGTTGTCGGCGGTTGGTTTATCACTGGATTTGCAGCCTTTTCAGTCGCTTTCTTTCTTTCGTTATTCATGGGTTGGTCCCAGGTTTTTGGTGTAATATTGATATTCATTATTGCTGTTTTTGCATTTTACAAAACCCATCTAACACATAAAAAACGAGAAGAGGATAAACTACTGGAAAAAGCGGAAGATAATGAGGTCATTCCAACTGTTATTTCAATGTTTGAATCCAACAATAAAGGAATCACGAAAAGCCTGAATGCAATAAGCGTTATTTTTCGTGAAACAATAAAGGGGTTGATTAAAGAAGATCGCAAGGATTTAAAGAAACTATTACAGAATTCAGTCGAACTGGAACAGAAGCTTGCCAATAAAAAGAGCAAAATACACCAGACAATTAATTCACTGCCTCCTGATTCGGTTGAAGCCAGCCATTACTATGTTCTAACACTCGATTATCTGAAAGAACTGGCGCATTGCACTAATTATCTGACAGAGCCTGTCTTTAACCATGTCGATAACAACCATAAACCTATTCTGCCTTCACAGGCTGATGAACTGCTACACATTGCTGAAGATTTTTCAAAATTTGCCAAAAAGATGATTGATACCCTTGATTCAAATAGCATCGAAAAACTGGAGGCCATAAATGCGGAACAGGTAATAATCATGGGATTGGTCAGGGAGGCACGTAAAAACCTGATCAAAGCCATCAAAAAGAATGATGTCGGCACAAAAAACAGTATGCTTCTACTGAATATTCTAAGTGAAGCCCGTAACATTCTGCTCTACTCAGTAAACCTGATGAAAATCCAGAATGACTTTAGCAAAACGGTAAAAGAGATCAAATAAAAAGCCGCAAATAAAATATCGAAAGGGAGGCTCCGGCAATGGATGTCCTCCTTTTTTCAATTAAGTAGGAACGAAATGCCTTTCTTGATTTTTCAATCGTTCAATAATTGTCCGGAACAACCGGGGCTGTCCATTCTTTGATTTTCTCGTCAAAAGATACAACTTCAGGAAAGATGCATTTACTTCAAAATGTGCTGAGGCCATAAATATACGCTGGCGGGAGATGCTAGACTTTTCGTATCGAAAAAATTCACAGAATTGAATCAAAATCGACGGTGTCAACGATTTCAATTTTGTCTTTCCCGAACTGCAACAACAATCATTTGAGCTGTTTTCTTGATTTTCAATACCGAACTATCAATCGTCAGGCTGTAATTGTCAGCCATACCCCATTCTTTGCCGGTAAAATGGTTGCAATAGTTGGCTCGTTCGCGATCTGTGTTTTCCAGCTCTTTTTCTGCTGTATCGGCATCAACGCCATATTCCTTTACAATCCGTTGTTGACGATAATTCCTTGTGGCTTTTTTACCGCTTTTTTATTTCTCTATCGGTACTATTTTGATGCCTTTGAATCCATCTTTAATAAAGTTATCGGGCCTGAAACTGAGACGTAACTTATTAATATTTTTTACTGAAACCGATTCGGGAGAACCACTGGTGCTAACTTTGGCATGTAGGCGGAATGTTCCCAGTTCATCGAGTTTTACCGTGTACCCATTGGCCAGCAGCTCAGGAATTAAATCAACAAGCCCTTTCACGATCAGGTACACATCACTTTCACTGGCGGTCGACCGTTTGTGCAATATTTTGGCGATTTCCCTTAAGTTTATTGGTGATGAACCCGTTATTTTGGGAAACCATAACTGTTTGCCTTCCTTGCCTTCGCCGGGACTAAATGTAGAAACAACTTTATACTTAAGCGCCATAACAAATAATATTTAGAAGTTAGAAAATGAAACTTTAAGGCGCATTAAATTACAAAATAAGGCGCATTAAACAATTTTTCATGGCGCATTAAATAATATTTCTCAGAGCATAAATTAAGAAAATCCCAATGTCCTTTTACTGTATCCTAGAGCTTCCTTCCTAATCCTCAAAGCTCACATTAACATTTCCACCCGATGCACGCATATAAACCGGAATTCCGCCATTATTCATCCTATCTTTTACACGGTTCTTTTCAGTTTTTCCGGAGAAATTATGAAGATCAATATTAACCTTGTCTGAGCTCAAGTCCAGGTCAAGGCCAAGGTTGCCGCCATTTTGGATCACCGCATCTATTGCCTCAACCGGGTTTCTTGTTACAGCTTTCCAGTTGTCTGAACTTTGATTTGTCTGATTTCATGATGGACTATGATTTTTTCATTACACGTTTAAATTCTAAGCTTTTACTTCCGAAATTTATCAGTAGGCCAACCTCCTTTTTATATGCTTCCAGGTAATTAATTGCCTGAGCTAAGTGCACGTCTTCGAGTTGAATAATTGCTTTTAGTTCAACCATAACTTTCCCGTCGATGAAGAAATCGACACGTCTTGTTCCAATTCGCTCTCCTTTGTAAAAAAGGGGCATCTCGAACTCTCTTTCAAAAGGAATATTCTGAAGATCAAATTTAATAGCCAGAGCTCGTTGATAAATGACTTCCTGAAAACCGTTGCCAAGATGTTTATGAACCTCAATGGCACACTTGATAATCTTACCTGTCAGATCAGAAAGCGTATATTTCTCATTCGTATATAAATTTTCGCTCATAGTCTTTTCAGTCATAGTTTTCAAATCATCATTTAATCATAGTTCAAGACTATTCATACCTCAACGCTTCAACCGGATTGCTCGTTGCCGCTTTCCAGCTTTGCCAACTAATGGTCCGGAACTTTGATTCCATTGATTTCATGAGAACTTTGATTTTTTATTCATGACTCGTTTAAATTCGAGGCTTTTGCTTCCAAAGTTGATCAGCAATCCGGTTTCCATTTTGTATGCTTCCAGATAACTAACGGTCTGTGTAAAATGAAAGCCTTCAAGTTGGGTTACTGCTTTTATTTCAACCATCATCTTACCTTCAACAAAAAAATCGTTCCTTCTGGTTCCTATCAGTTTTCCTTTATAAAAAAGCGGCATTTCAAATTTGTACTCAAAAAAAAGATCCAGATTCGTAAATTCAAATGCCAAAGCTTGATGATAAATTATTTCTTGAAATCCGTCTCCGAGGTATTTACGAACCTCGATCGCACATTCAATAATTTTATCCGTCAAATCCGAAAGCGGACAATTCTCACTGATACAGCTTTTTTCAGTCATATCAATCTATTTCTGGTTTGTTGAAAAAAGTAATAATAATCTTCAATGCGTCATTTAATCATAGTTGAGACTTTTATATCGCTCATTATGTCTTTCCTGATAATTCCATCTTCCAGCCGGATAATCCGTTTTCCGTAGTTTGCGAATTTTTCGTTGTGGGTCACCTGAATGATTGTCATTCCTTCGTTGTTCAGTTCCCGAAGAACATCCATAATTATTTCGCCCTGGGTTGAGTGCAGGTTTCCGGTTGGTTCATCGGCCAGTAGAAGTTTGGGTTTGCCAACAATGGCACGTGCAATGCCTACGAGTTGTTGTTGTCCGCCGGATAGTTGCTGCGGAAACAAATCTTTTTTAGCCACCATATTGAACCTATCGAGCAATTCGGCTACCATACTTTGGCGGTCGCGACTTTTTACACCTTTGTATATCAGCGGAGTTTCAATGTTTTCGTACACAGTCATTTCCTCAATCAGGTGATAGGCCTGAAAAATGAAGCCCATAAAATTCCGGTGATATTCCACTTTGGCCTTTTCTTTCAGGTCGAGCACCGAATTTTCGTAGAGCGAATATTCTCCGGCCGACGGTGGATCGAGCAGACCAATGATATTCAGCAAGGTTGATTTACCTGAACCGCTAGGTCCCATAATACTCAGGAATTCACCTTCTTTTACTTCAAGGTTAACAGCTTTCAGCACGAATGTGCGTTGAAACTTTGAATCGTAATACTTGTCGATGTTTTTTAATTGGATCATGTTTTGTGTTTATGTTGTTATTAATTTCAGTTTTCTTCTTACTCTAAATTTGAGTCGGTATCTTTTTTGTCATTTATTCATACTTCAATGCCAAAACAGGATTAATCCTCGATGCCCTGAACGAGTGGTAAAGCACAGTTGCCAAAACCACAAGCGCGGCTACCAAAAATGCTATTCCAAAGAACCACCATGCCATATTGGTTTTGTATGCAAAGTTGCTGAGCCAACGGTTCATCACTATAATTGTAAGCGGAATTGAAAGGATATTGGCAACTACGACCATTACAAAATTCTTTCGGATGAAAGAGTAGACAATTCCCTTTTCTGAGCTTCCGAAAACCCTTTTTATCCCTATTTCTTTGGTTTGGGTTTTCATCACAAAAAGTGTTAAGCCAAATAAACCGAAGGATGAAATCAGCAACGAAAACATGGCACAAATTGAAATAATCACACTCAGGTTTTTCTCTTCGGTATAAACCTCTTTATTAAACTCTTCAATGGTCTTATAATTAAAAGGTTGGTCGGGAGCGACTTTTCCCCATTCAGTTTTGATTAATGGCAGAAGACTCTTCAGGCTGCCAGGTTTATAGTGAATAGCTACATGCTGTACAAACGCGTCTGACACAACCAACATTAATGGTGGAATATTGCTATGGATGGAGTGCAAATTAAAGTCTTTCACTACGCCGATTATTGTTCCTACGTCTATTGGTTTTCCAATGGGCTCGGTTATTCCTAGTGCTTTTATAGCTGCTTCGTTTACCAGATACGAGTTTTCCTCGCTGCCGAATTCACGCGAAAAACCCCTTCCTTCAAGCAATTGTATGCCCATCGTTTTAACAAAATCATAGTCAACCCCTAATAGCTCAATACTCACTTTTTTCGATTTGTCCTGAGGAAGTTCGATGTTATATGGCATGGAATTAAGCATTGGTAAAGCTTCCACTGCACCTCCGGCAGAAATAACATTCGGATACGACTTTATGCTGTTTATAAATGCCGCGGAAATTGCGAAACTCTTTCCAATACTGACAAATAAGATATCTTTGTTGTAATAACCAGAGTCTTTTTTGATGGCATATTTATACTGCGAACGAATGATTAAAGTACTCGATACGAAAGAGCAAAAAATGACCAATTGAACCACAATCAAGGCAAAACGAACACGCGATTTGCGTTTCCCGGCCTGGCCCGGATTTTTAAAAATACTGATTACATTTAACTTTGATAGAATTGACGAAGTGTACAGTCCCGATGCCAAACCGATAAGCAAGGTGAGCGACACATATACCACTACATAAATAGCAATATTTGAATTAATTATCAGCAGCTTGGTTTGAAACAAATCTTCGGCATAAGGTTTACCCAGCCAGGCTAAAAGTAAGGCAATGGGTAAAGCCAGCATGGCCAGTACAACTGACTCGTTCAGCAATTGTTTTCGAATGGATTGGGCACTGGCACCGTTTGTTTTCCGAATTCCGATTTCTTTAGTCCTGCCTGTAGATACGGCCGTCGAGAGAATAATATAGTTAAATGCTGCAACAATAATGATTAGTATGGCAATAGCCGAAAAGATACGAATGTTTTTAATGCTTCCCTGTGGGGCGCTACTATTAATTTCCTGAGATCCCAGATACATGTCGGGTAAACCTTGAACGGAAAAATTATATTTAACTTCTTCACCATAAGCCTTTTTCTCAAGTTCCCTAAACTGTTCTTCAAGCGTGGCTACATCAGCATTTTCATCCAATAAAAGCCAGGTCCTCCAAAAGATCAATTGCCAACTTGTTTCGACATTCTCGAATTCATTTTTCCGGTTGATTTGCTCCAGGAGCCACGTTGAATTAATAAAACAATCAGCATGAAAGGTTGAGTTAACCGGGATATCATCAAAAACTCCCTTAACCACAAACACTTCTTCTTTATCGTCTACCAATGCAACTAATTCTTTTCCAATTGGATCTTTGCCAGGAAAAAACGTTTGGGCTTGCTTTCGCGAAAGGACAATCGAATTTGGTTCATCAAGAATATTATCCTGTTGTCCGGAAACGGGAATGTCGAAGATTTTAAATATATGAGAATCCGAACCAACCGCATTACCAACCGGTATAAACTCATCCTTCAATTTTATCTGAAACCCCTTCATATTTCTTACCCTGGCGACATATTTTACCTGCGGAAAATCATCCTTTATACTTTTTGATAGAATATAGGGCGTACCGTCGTCAGTTATTTTATAATTGGGGGAATAATTTAAAACCCGATAAATTTGCTTTCGGTTTTTAAAGCAACTATTGTAACTCAGTTCGTTAATAACAAACAGCAAAATAATAAACGATGCAGCCAGGGCAAGCGAAAGCCCCAGAATGTTGATTCCGGCGAAAAGCTTGTTTCGTTTTAGAAATCGGAGTGCAGAAATCAGATAGTTTTTTATCATGGTTTATATTTTAGGTAGTAGCTATTAGCTTTGAATTATTTATTCATACCTCAACGCCTCCACCGGGTTTCTCGTAGCCGCTTTCCAGCTTTGCCAACTCACCGTTAGCAACGAAATACCCAACGCCAGCAAACCGGCCAGGGCAAAAATCCACCAACTTAATTCAGTTTTGTAGGCGAAGTTTTCGAGCCATTTGTGCATGGCATAGTAGGCAATGGGCGTGGCAATTACAAAGGCAATGGCTACCCATTTTACAAAGTCGCGGTTGAGCAAGGTCAATATTTCCGATATTTTAGCCCCGTTTATTTTTCTGACACCTATTTCTTTGGTGCGCAGGGCAGTTGAATAAGACGATAGCCCCAACAAACCCAGGCATGCAATAAAAATGGCCAGCACCGAAAAAGACATAAAGAGTTTGGCAAAGTGTTGATCTGATTTGTATTGATTATTGAAAGAATTGTTTAAAAAGAAGTAATTAATGGGATTGCTAGGGAAAAAAGTATTCCACGAAGCTTCTATTGCCGGGATAAGCTGTTTAATATTTTTTGGATTTATTTTTAACGAATAATATTGATTGAATGGAAGATTTGAAAATGCAATGGGTTTTGGAAGTTCTTTCAGCGATTTTTGATTGAAATCTTTCACAACTCCAATGATAAAAGCTTCTTCATTACCACTTGTCAATCGTTTGCCAACAGCCTGTTGCGGATTTTCAAAACCAAAATACGACAAAGCTGATTCATTTAGAATGAGTTGGTTGAGCTGGTTTTGAACGGGTTTGTCAAAACCCCTTCCTGCCAATAATTTAAGCCCGTAAGTGTCGACAAACCTGTTGTCGATACCAATTACATCAATTGTTTTTTCGGTGTTGACCCCACTTACCGGAATACCAAATACAAGGCTGCGGGTTATCTCTTTGCCCGGCACACTTGTTGAAACAGAAATATTTTCAACCTGCGGTTGTTTGAGCAATGCATTTTTAAAAGCTTCAAGATTGTTTTGATACGTTTCGCGGTTAATTGCCTGAGGGCCTTCAATAACCAATACTTCATCAATATTAATCCCCAGGTCGTGTTGCTGAACAAAATTAAGCTGACGGTTGATGGTAATTGTTCCGGCAATGAGAATAACAGAAATGCTAAATTGAAAAATTACAAGGCCGTTCTTGATGCTGCTCATCATGCGTGAGCCAGTTTGCCCTTTTCCTTTTAAAATCAAAGCAGGTGAGAACCTCAAAATATACAGGGCAGGTAAAAAACCGGTTAAAAGTGTGCCAGTTATAAAAAGCCCTGCAAACAATAGCGCCATATCCAATATTTTGGGTTGAAACGGGCTTTGCATCAAGTTGCCAAAAACAGGGATAAGAATTGCAGTAACGATAAAGCTGACCAGTATAGCAAGTAGGTTGAGCAATCCCGATTCTGTTAGAAATTGAAAAACAAGATGGCTTTTTTGGGCCCCCATTACCTTTCGAACACCAACTTCACCCGCGCGTTCAATAGACCTCGAGGTTGAAAGGTTCATGTAATTCACAAAAGCAATTGCCAAAACCAAAAGGGCAATAATTGCTAAAAACCAGATACTCCTGTAACTTCCATTGACCAGTAATTCGTTATTAAGCGAAGAGTGAAGGTGAATGTCTGTTACTTTTTGCAGGTTGAATTCAACAAGGAAAAATGCGCTTTTCATAAAATCGCCTATGAATTTTTCGGGAAGGCCTGGCATCTTTTTTACGAGCGCTTGTACATCAGTACCGGGTGAAAGGCGCACGTAACTGTAAACCGATGTTCCCAACCAGCCATTGTCGAAGTATTGATTCCGGTTGACCAGGTTTTCGTATGATAAAAGAATTTCGAATTTTAAATGTGAGTTCGATGGAGGATTTTTTGCAATACCAGATACTTCGTAAGCATCGGTTCCGTTTATTTTGATGATTTTGCCGATTGGGCTTTCATTTCCAAAATACCGTTTTGCCGCACTTTCGGAAATAACAGCTTTGTTTATGGCAAGTAATGTTGAGTCTGTTTTCCCTTCAATAAGAGGAAAGGAAAACACGTTGAAAAACGAAGATTGCGCATAAAACATGTCAGTTTCCTTAAAGAAGGTTTCACCATAGCTTACAACTGCTTCATTCCGTCGAAACCTTGTGTAATCCAACACTTCAGGAAAAGCATTTTTCATTTCCTTTCCAACGGCAGGCGCTCCTCCTGCCGAATGGGTTTCAAGTTTTCCTTCTTCAAACAACTTGTAATCGACCCTGTATATATTTTCCGCACCCTGATGAAATTTATCGAAATTGGTTTCTGACTTTATCCAAAGTGCAATCAGCACAAAAGCAATAATACCCCCAGATAAACCAATTAAATTGATAAAGAAATACGATTTTCCAGAAACCATATTTCGTATTGCCATTTTTATAAAGTTCTTAATCATTCGATTTTAATTTTAATTTTAATTTCTCAAATAACTCCAAAATCTCTTTCGGTATGCTTAGCTGAGCTCAATAGCCGGACTCTATGAACACAACACCTAAGGGAACTTTTAACTTGGTAAAATGGCATGTTAGGCCATGTTTATTTTTTTTCCTTACTTTTTCCCCTTAATCTATCAATAATTTTTGCACTCACCCAAAATATATCCTGGTGATTATTCTCTGTCCAACGGGTAAAAAACAAATATTTACCATCAGGGCTCACCGTTGGAAAACGTTCTTGTGCCCATGTATTTATCGGCCCGCCCATGTTTATTGGATCGGTCCATATCTCTTTTTTCAAATCATAAAAACTGATGTACAAATCGCCCCCATCATTCGAATCGTGCCTCCGGGAAGAAAAAATAAGATAACTTTCGTCTGGTGCTATGTATGGTGTCCAATCCTGATCTGTTGAATTGATGCAACCGGGTAAAGTATCGGGAATACAATAATTTCCATCTTTGAATTTTGAACTAAAAATTCCACATTTCTGATCAACACCTTCAAGATAACTAAGAAAATAAACGGTACCTGAATTGTTAAATGTAGCTTGAATCTGTAAATTATCGTTGTTGATAATCGGGCTTATGCTTTGAGGCTTGCTCCAACCCTGTCCTTGTCTATCAACAAACCAAATGTCATCATTTAAGTAACGTGTCCATTCGGAGGAACTGACTCCACTTTTCGGAATTCGATTCCTTTCCGAATTAAAATAAAGTCTTTTGCTATTAAACGATAAGAAGGGGGCATCAATATCAATTTTTGAACTATCCCCAAAAAAATCTAAAGCCTGAGGAGTTGTCCAACGATTGTTTATGCGTTGCATGAACCATATTTTCTTTTTATTCTTTTCTAAAGGAAATTCTTTTGAACACCAATAAACCTCGTTGCCATCACTTGAAAAAATCGCAGCACTGTGTTCAAGGCTACTCTTAAAAATAATACCTTGTGCAAAAACTACAGGTATATCACCTGGAACAATTTGTCCTAAATAGTCACCATAAAAATCCGTAAATCGTTGTCCAAATGAAAATTTGGCAGTTAGGATCAGAACAATAATCAATAATCTTTTCCCCATCCTAAAATAATTTGATTTTAAGGACGGATGCCTTCCTGACCGGCAGGCAGGGAACTCGCATGTGAATATTAGCTCCGCTGAACTTTGTCTCATCCATGTTTCCCGAAAAATCGGGACAAGTTGTGTTTGTAACGAACATGCTTGTTTCATAAAAATTCAATTATGGTCGAAGTTTTCTTCAAATGTGTCCAAACCAGTGTATTTGTGCTCTTTCATTTTCTTTAATTCTGGCATTTTTACTTTTTAAATAATCCCGCTCCCAGGTTGTATCCAAGCGTGTTTGGAATAATATGTAAATAATCCATTGGCAATGCCGCATCTGTATTTGCCTCCATCATTCTTAAAGATACTTCACCTTCTTTTGTAATATTACTTTCATTCATTACAAACGTACCGGGAAGTACACCCTGGTAATATTGATTATTTACAGTTACACAATTATTGATTGAATATTCCGATGAATTAAAGGAGTTTTTGACCCAGACATGTTTGCAATTTGAAACGATATTATTTTCAAATTTCAAATCTTTATCGGGCCATACGGTCCAGACTGCACTTTGGAATGCACCATAGATAATAGAATTGGTAAGGCTATTGCCATGTTTAAATTCATCTCCTGCATCCATCCAAAATACTACACTGTTTTTTGCTTTATAAAATATGCAGTGATCAACCTTAATTTCGTTGCCATGGGCAATAATGCCTACCTGGATATGAGAAGCATCCTTATCGGCAATAAACATGCACTGCTCGACTATTAAATCGGTTTTTGTTTTATTAAACCTGGCAATTGGGAAATACCGTGTATTGGGATAAAAATAACCATGAAATTTAATCCCCCTTATTGTTACATGGCTTTCATTGATTAAGAAACTAATAACATAATCATACTCCTCCCCGGGTATTTCCCCTTTTTTCGAGGTGTTTACTAGTATTGGCATTTTTTCGGGTGTCCATAGCGTGTCGTCAGGCAGAATGCTCGCTTCAATCACTATGCGTTTATTGGCCCTAGCTTTTTCAGTAGCAACTGATACATGTTTATCCAGGACATAAATACCGGGATTTATTTTTATAACATAGATATCATTGTCGGCACTTCTGATAATTTCTGCTGCTTTTATGATGGAGAAAACTGGGGCTTCTTTTGACCCTGGGTTTTTATCATCTCCAATATTACTATCAACATAAACCGCCTGTGCTTGAATAGTCAAACATAAAACAGAAGTCAATAAGTTTAAAAGTGTTTTTTTCATAGATTTGGAATTTTTGGTTGTTATTAATACGTATTCATATTGTAACGCCTCCATTATGCCTTCGGCTTGATCTTCACTCTCCAATACTATTCATATCGGAGAGCTTCCACCGGGTTTCGCGTCGCTGCCTTCCAGCATATTGTCCGAACTTTGATTCATCTGATTTATGTGATAGACTTTGATTATTTTTGTTCTTAAAATCATGGTAATCATTTAATCAACTTAATCACAGTTCAGACTATTCGTACCGCAATGCTTCCACCGGATTTCTCGTAGCCGCTCTCCAGCTTTGCCAGCTCACCGTCAGCAATGCAATCCCAAGCGCCAGCAAACCAGCCAATGCAAAAATCCACCAACTCAGTTCGGTTTTGTAAGCGAAACTTTCGAGCCATTTGTGCATAGCGTAATATGCAATAGGTGTGGCAATTACAAAAGTGATTGCTACCCATTTCACGAAGTCGCGGTTGAGCATGATCATTATTTCAGAAATACGGGCTCCGTTTACTTTGCGGATACCTATTTCTTTGGTTTTTCTTAGGATCGTATTGTAAGTCAGTCCCAATAATCCCATAACCGAAAGGATGACTGCCAGTAACGAAAAAGCACTTATCAGTTTGGCCTGGTTTTGTTCGTGTTCATAAAATTGATTGATCTGTTCTGTCAGAGAGTACATATTAACCAGCTTATCCGGCGAAATTTCCTTAAATATCAGTTGGATTTTCCGGGATATTGCGGCATCGTTTGTCCCGGTGGTTTTAATGGCAAAGAGCCTCATTTTTTCAGGATGTTGCTGTATGATAACCATCGGTTGTATCAGACGTCGAAGCGAATGCGCACTAAAATCTTTTACAATCCCTTTCACATGGAACCCATTAAAAATGTCACCGGCTTTTAGCTTGTATTTCAGTGCGGCTGATTCGTTGAACACAACGTCATTTTGTCCCGGATTAAATTCCCCAAAAGTTTCCCCTTCAACCATCGGAATCCCCAATAAACTGATCATTCCCTGTCCCATGATGAGACCGTCGAAAACTACATTTTCGCCTTCATATTGTAACCTCACCGGAAGGTAATTGTTAAACGGCGGAATAAATGAGGAACCGGCGGAAGCAACAACACCGGGCATTTTAGCCACTTCGTTTTTAATATATGGAAGCTGTTTACTCAATTCAGCTGAATTCAATTCACAAATCAGGATATTTGAAGGATCGATTGCTTTAAAATTGGTAAGCGCATAATTGATTTGTTTTTTCAGGGCAAATACACTTACAATCAATACGATAAATATGGCAAAATGAAGGCTTAGAAAAGAGTTCCCCCAATTTCCGGATTTGCTGACATTGGATGTTTTGCCATTGAGTAATAAAACGATCGATTTTCGCGAAACGGCTGAACCAATCAAAATTCCGGAGAAAGTGCCTGCAAACAGGACAATGAAAATTAAAACGGGCCAGGTTTCCCAGATTGAAAAAACTCCAATATCCAGTGTCCTGTTCAATGTGTTATTAATAAACGGAATGCCCGTCATGATGACAGCAATCGCCGGAAGAGTGCTTAAAATTGCAATTAAATTAGATTCGAGCACTATTTGTTTCAGTATAGAATTTCGGGATGCCCCAAGCGCTTTTCTGGCTCCCAGTTCTTTTAGCCTCGAATCGATTTTCGCTTTATTCAGAAAGATATAATTGATCAGGGCGACCAATAAAATCATCAGGGCAATAGCCACATAATAAATCAGTTCCTGCTCATTTCCCAGCCGTGTAAAATTGTTGGCCGTAAGTTCATTCGATTTCATGTAGATGTCGGTTACCGGCTGTAGACGAAATGCCATTTTCTGCCGCCTTTCGTCCGCCGACAAATCCTTATATTTTTGGAGACTTTCGGTTACCTCAACAGGACTTGCAGATGTGTTTAATTGCAAGTAGGTGTAAAAAGCAGCGCGGTCCCAGTTTTTAAATTCATCATATCCTGAATTATACTGGCCAAACATTTTCTTTTCGAACCCGAAGACTTCTCCGGTCAAATCGATATAGGCAATAAATTCGGGCGATAGTGTTGAATTAGAAGGGAAATCATTATAAACGCCTGTTACCGTTAATGGGATAAAGTTTTCGTTAAGCCTGACTTGCAGGATTTTACCGATGGCAGTCTCGTTGTTGAAATATTTTTTGGTGGTCTTTTCTGAAATTGTCACCTCCGACGGTGAACGTGCAGGAGCTCCAAGTCTGAAATCGATTCCCAGACATTGGAAAATGGAGGGATCTGAAAATGCGAACAGCTTATCTTTTACGATTTCATTGTTCCCGATTCTTAATTCAACATCCGGAGTCTGATAGTATCGGAAGAAACTTTTAACCTGGGGCATTTCTGCTTTTATTGCGTCTCCCAAAAGATAAGAGGTCTGGCAATCATTTCCCTGGATAACACGATACAACCGTTGATGATCGGGAATATACCTGTCGAACGAATTTTCATGAATATAAAGCAGTGCCAATAACATGATACACCCTAGTCCGATTCCTAATCCAAATATGCTGATGGCTGATTGAAGTTTGTTTTTAAGGATTCCCCGAATCGGCATTTTCAAGTTTGCATTCATGTTCTTTGGTTTTAGTCTTTTATATAATTTCTTCTATTCGTGTTTGTTATTCATACCGCAGCGCTTCCACTGGATTCCTCGTTGCCGCTCTCCAACTCTGCCAGCTAACTGTTAGCAATGCAATACCCAATGCCATCAAACCAGCCAAAGCAAAAATCCACCAGCTGAGTTCTGTTTTGTAGGCAAAGTTTTCGAGCCATTTATTCATAGCGTAATACGCAATTGGTGAAGCAATAACAAAAGCGATGGTCACCCATTTTACAAAGTCGCTGTTGAGTAGGATCATTACCTCCGATATTTTTGCACCATTGACTTTGCGGATACCGATTTCCTTGGCCTTCTGTTTGCTTATAATCGAAGCCAGATTTAGAAATCCCATTGCTGAAATGATAATACTAACAAAGGCAAACAATTGCACCAATATGTTCTTTTTGCGGTCATTTTCATATAACATGGCAACCCGTTCATCTAAAAAGTGATATTCAAATGGGGCTTCAGGAAAAAATGATTCCCAGGTTTTTTTGATGCTAGTAATTGCCTGCGTAATATTTGGCGTGCTTAGTTTTACATTCAAGTACCCATTTGATCTGTCATTTAGTTCGAACAGCACTGGTTCTGCTTGCGTGTGGAGGGAGTTGAAGCATACGTCTTTAAGTATTCCTATTACTTTTACCCCTTCAATTCCGGAATCAAGGATAGAATCATCGAAACCGCAAAAGTCAACAAATGCCTCATTTACTAATATCGTTTGTTTTTCATCCGTGGTATGTTGCGCGTCAAAGTTGCGTCCGGCCTTTAATTCCATGCCCATTAACGGAACGTAGTCGTAGTCGATACGCATGTGGTTAACTATTTTGGTCACCTTTTGCCCCTCTTTGTCGATCTGAAATTGGAGGCTGCCCAAAACTTCTCCGGGAACATGTGACGATACGGCGGTGCGGGCAACAAGCGTACTTTTCTCCAATTCAGCTTTTAATGAATTAACCTGCTGAAGGTTGATATTTTCGTTAGGCAGGTTTATCAAAGCAACATTGTTTTTATCAAATCCCATATCACTGTTAACAAGAAACCGCAACTGCTTTGTAATTGCAATGGAAGCTATGATCAGGATTACCGACAGCGCAAATTGTGCGACTGCAACAGATTTGCCAAACCGGAGCCCTTTGATTGTTATTTGGGTGGAATTTTTTGTGTTGATGAGCGAAAGACCCTGCTTTTTATATTGATTAAAAAACGGGACCAAAGAGAAAATAAATGATGTTAACACAATCAATAATACCGACACCAACAAGATGCTGTTCCATTCTACAAGCTCCAAAGGAGTTATGGAAGTAATTATTTTAGAATAGGGTAATGTAAGGCGAAACACGACCAAAGCCAACACAACAGAAACACTGACAAAAAGGACCGAACCAACCAGAAATTGGAAATACAGACTAAGCCTTGATGCGCCAATTATTTTCTTTATCCCAATATTTTTAGAATTGGAGATACTTTGGAAAACCAACAGATTGCCATAATTGAGAAAGGCGATCAAAAATATAAACAGACCCACATAAACTAAAATATAGGTGTATGATTTATTGCCTTTGGGGAAATCATAACTCATATATCTGGAAAAATGCAAGTCTTTTATTGGGATGGCAATGGGGTTGAATTTCGAATTAATTTGCGTTCCAAACGCGGCCATGTATTTAGTATAAAAAGCCCCGAAATTCCCGGTTATTGCTGAAATATTACAGTTAGGTTTTAATCGTACAAAGGTATAGGCCGAAGGCATCCAGAATCCTTCGGAATGACTCATCGGATCTAAGCTGGAAACATCAAAATCAGGTTTTGAAAATAAAACATTTAGTTTATGATGAACGTTTGTGGGAGAATCTTTTATAACTCCCTGAATAGTCAATGCCCTGTTATTTTGCTTCAGTATTTTTCCAACCGGATTTATTTTTCCAAAAATCTTTTCAGAAAGGCTTTGGTTAATAACAATTTGATCAGGAGCGACAAGAGCCTTTGAAGTATCGCCATAAACTAATTCGAGAGAGAACATATCAAAAACAGAATGATCAGCGCTATACGCCTCCTCAACTTTAAACTTTTCTTTATTGTTTTCAAGAAAAATAGCCTGCCTAAAAGAGCTTAAACGCGCGAATTCTTCCACCTCCGGAAATTCATCTTTTAAACCTTCTCCCATTAATGGACCTAAATTCGCATGTGTCATGGTATTCTCGGAAGCAACAATTTCACCGCTGATGCGATAAATCCGGTCAGCGTTTTTATACTTCGTGTCATAGCTCAATTCATAGGACACATAGGAGTAGATATAAAAAATGGAAACGAACGCAATAGTGAGGCCAAGCAAACTAATTGCAGAAGAATTGCTTCTGTTAAAAACATTCTTAATTGCAGTCCTAAAGATTTGTAATGCCATAGCTTGTCTTTTTGTTTTTAATATTCACCCTAAAACTATTTTTTGCTATTAACCGCCCGCCCAGTCAGGGCTTCACTCCAAGTGAAACCCTGACTATTCATACCTCAACGCTTCCACCGGGTTTCTCGTAGCAGCTTTCCAGCTCTGCCAGCTAACCGTCAGCAATGCAATTCCCAGCGCCAGCAAACCGGCCAGGGCAAATATCCACCAGCTGAGTACGGTTTTGTAGGCAAAATTTTCAAGCCATTTTTGCATGGAGAAATATGCAATGGGTGTGGCAATCACAAAAGCGATGGCTACCCATTTCACAAAGGCAAGGTTGAGCAAGGTTAATATTTCAGTTATCCTCGCTCCGTTAACCTTGCGAATGCCAATCTCTTTAATCCGGCTGTTAATAAGTAGAAATGTAATTCCGAAGAGTCCCAAAACTGAAATCAGGATTGAAATTCCTGTAAAAATGAGCAGGATGTTTACTGTTTGCTGAACGTCGGCATACAATGTTCCAAGCCGCGCGTCCAAAAAGAAATAATCGAATGGTGTGTTGGGGATTACTTTATTCCAGATACCTTCAATTTGTTTCAGCGTTTGTGACATATTATCGGGACTTACTGCAATTGACAGGGTGTAAAAATTGGATTGCCACTCCTTGGAAATAATCAGTGGTGGAATTTTCGTATAAATCGAAGAAACCTGAAAATCTTTTACCACTCCAATAATTTCGTGATTTCCTTCCCTGAAAATGGTTTTCCCTACTGCATTTTCCCAGCCCAATTGTTTGGCCAGTGTTTCGTTAATGATGAACGACTTGTTGTCGATATCTTTTCCTTCCCGAAAATTATGTCCGCTCAATAATTTAATCTGAAATGTTTTAAAAAACTGATCGTCAACATGCAACGCACTATACATTTGCCACTGATCCGTACCTTCAGGCTTGTACCCATTTTGAGTTGTTTCGAGTCCGGGAATACCAAAGCTTGTCGAAGCATTAACAACCCCGGGCAATTTTTTCAGCTCCGTGATCAGAGTTTCACCTTTTTTACCAATCTCCCCGTTCATCACATTGATAATGTTTTCAGCATTAAAACCCAGATCTTTGTGTAGTGCAAAATTCAATTGTTTGTAAACGATCAGCATCGACGAAATTAATGCGATAGAAATACAGAACTGAAATACTGAAACAGATGCAATTCTCCTGTTCCTGAAAGGTGACGAATTTGATCCTGAAAGTTGCAAAGTCGATTTATTTCTTCGGAAGATGATGTATTGAATCAAACTGGCCAACGCACTGATTACAATAATCATCAGAATTAAAAAAGGCAGACTACGTTGCAATTGGAGTGACACAAAATCAACTCCAAACAGTTGAGTGATTGCCGGCTGAAAAATAAGAAGTACAATTGTTGCGATTGCTCCTGCACTAAAAAACAAGAGCAACGATTCGGCAAACAACTGGCTGATTACTCCGTATCTGCCGATTCCCAGATACTGCTTTATTCCGAATTCCTTTGAACGAAGTGCAAGTGTTCCGTTCGAAATAAAAAGGTAATTTATGAATGCAATAATTAAAACAAGCATTCCGATGAAGAAAAGTATCATCACACTGGTGTACGACTTGTTATGGAACATGTCCCAGTCGACCTTCGAAAACAAATGGATTTTCGTTAGAGGTTCGAGTTCAAATTCATTGAAAAAACCGCTTCCTTTTTGTGCTTTATTTACTTTCTCCCACAAAAGGCCGGATATTTTATTGTTGAGATTTGCAATTTGGTTAGCCCTGTGCAGTTTTAAGAAAGTTGTTGCCGACAAGCCGCCATCCCAAGCGAGATAAACACCTGGAGCTCTTATGAGTGGTTCAATAGAAAATACCACATCGAAAAAGATATGTGAGTTTACCGGAGCATTTTTGGCTATTCCGCTAACTACAAAAGATTGGTTATTACATGTAATTGTTGTTCCAACCGGATTCTGATTTCCAAATAAGCGTGTAGCAGTTTCTTCAGATAGTACAATGCTGTTTTTGTCGTTTAGCACTGTTTGGGGATCGCCTAACTTCAGACCAAAAGAAAAAAAGTGAAAAAAATTGGGGTCAGTGTACAGCGAGCTTTTCACTGAAATACTTTTATCTCCAAATTTTAAAAGCTTGCCTTGATTAAGTTTTATTCGGGTAAAATCTTCAATTTCAGCAAAAGCGTCCTTCATATCGGGTCCTACAGGGATTCTGACCAGTGGGTACATTTCTTTCTTTTGCGGACTGGTTGATATTTCGCTCATTCGGAATATCCGGTCTTTGTCGGTATGAAACTGGTCATACGAGAACTCGAAACTGACATAAAGAAACAGGACGATTGAACATGAAAGACCAAGTATCAATCCAAATAAATTGACAAGAGTATAATATTTAAATCTGTAAAAACTGCGGACAACTGATCGTAACAAGCTCATTTTGATAAAATTAGAAGTTAATGTTTCATTTACTTAGTCAGGGTTTCACTCCAGTTACAGCCTCGAATATTCAAACCTCGTAGCTTCTATCTAATCTCACGTTGTAGTCTTCCAGTTTTGCTAACTAACGGTTCTGAACTTTGATTCGTTTGATTTCTATGATGGATTTTGATTATTCTCGTTTCTAAAATCATAGTTTTCAGTTAATCATTCAATCAAAGTTCCAGACTCTATTCATACCTCAACGCTTCCACCGGATTCCTCGTTGCTGCTTTCCAACTTTGCAAACTCACCACCCGGAACTTTGATTCGTTTGATTTTATGATAGACTTTGATTGTTTCAGTTTTAAAAATCATGGTAATTCCTTAATCATAAAAATCATCGTTCAGATATTTTTAGATCAGCACTTCTCCCATCTTCATCTTCAATTCTTCGGTAATCACCTGTCCGTCAAATAAATTAATCACACGATGTGCAAATTCGGAATCGTGCATCGAGTGAGTTACCATCACGATAGTCGTTCCTTCACGGTTCAGTTCGGTGAGCAGGTTCATGACTTCCAGCCCGTTTTTCGAATCGAGGTTACCGGTTGGCTCATCGGCAAGAATCAGTTTCGGATTGGCAACTACTGCACGGGCTATTGCCACACGTTGCTGTTGTCCTCCGGAAAGTTGCTGAGGAAAATGTTTTTTGCGGTGACTGATTTGCATGCGCTCCAGCACTTTTTCAACCATTTCCTTGCGCTCTTTGGCGCTCAGCTTTAGGTAGATTAGTGGTAGTTCCACGTTTTCGTACACATTAAGCTCATCGATAAGGTTAAAACTCTGGAATACGAAACCAATATTACCCTTACGGAGTAAAGTCCGGTTGCGTTCTTTAAAAGCGCCAACCTCCTTGTTGTCGAAATAATACTCGCCGGAGCTCGGATTATCCAACAGGCCGATAATGTTGAGCAAGGTTGACTTGCCGCAGCCGGAAGGCCCCATGATGGCTACAAATTCGCCCTTCTGAATGTGAAGGTCCACGTTGTTCAATGCACTGGTTTCGATTTCCTCGGTGCGGAATACTTTGTTTAAATTTACTGTTCGTATCATAAATAGGCCCCCATTTAAAGCCCCCTATAACTCCCCCGGAGGGGGGAGAACAAGAGCGCATTTGATAAATTGTTATTGTTTAAAATTATTCATTCCCATTTTAATTATCATCACAAATGTCTTGGATTCTTATACTCTGGCAATAATAGATTCGTTTTGCCAACGGCCTTAGAATAACGCTCTTCTTGTTCCTCCCCTTCGGGGAGGTTAGGAGGGGCTTTATTTCATCACAATCCGGTCATTCGTTCCAAACATTTCATATCCTGAAGTGATTACTTGTTCGCCTGCTGTCAGTCCTTCAAGTACTTCGTAATATTGCGGATTTTGCTTGCCGATTTTAATGTTGCGTTTCGTTGCTTCTGTGCCATCGCTGTTTAGCACGTAAACCCATTGTCCACCTGTACTTTGAAAGAACCCTCCACGTGGCAGCATAACAGCCTTGGCAGATTCGCCCAATTCAAGCTTGATGTGATAGGTTTGTCCGGTGCGAATGTTGTCGGGAGTGGTGCCGTCGAAAACCAGGTCAATATCAAACTGTCCGTCCCGTACATCAGGATAAACTTTTTTTAGGGTGAGGTTAAATGTGATCCCGTTGCGGTCGAGTGAGGCCGCTAATCCACGGACAATCCTGTCGATATAGTGTTCGTCGATTTTTGCATTGACCTTGAAATTATCGAGAATGTTAATTTGCCCAATTCGTTGCCCTTTGTTTATTGATTCACCAATTTCGGCATTAAGTAAACCGAGCTGTCCGTCAACAGGTGCTTTTACATTCAGGTCTTCGCGTCGCTGCTGAACCACCTTTAAGTTAAGCTGCATACTACCAAGACTTTGGTCCATTTGCATCTTCTGGTTTTCGCGAAAAATGGAATCCTGAACCAGTTTCATAAAAATGAGTTCCCTGTTTTTCTTCGTTAGGAGATAGTCTTCTTCAACTTTCAAATAGTCTTCTTTGGCAATTAACCCTTCGTCAAACAATGATTTCTGTTGTTCGTAGTTTCGTGCCAACCGCACAATTTCATAATCAATCTGAAGCAACTGTTGTTTATTCTCTATTTTCTGCTGCTCCATTTGTATCTGGGTGTTGCGCAACTCGTTGGTTTGGTATGCCATGCTCGATTCGCTGTTCATGATACTCAGATTGAGGTCGTTGTTCCTAAGTTTCAGGATTATATCACCTTTTTTCACCATCACACCTTCTTCAATCAGCTTTTCTTCAACTTTACCACCTTCTTCGGCATCCAGAAAAATAGTTGTAATTGGTTCAACATTACCGATTACCGTGATGTAATCATTAAACAGACCATCTTCCACGGTACTAATAGTCAGTTTATCTTTCTCTGCCCTGAAAGTTGAGGTGTTTTCAGCAAAAATTACCTTATACAGTAAGAAGGCAAAAACCAAAACTCCTGTAAGCCATAAAATATGTTTGGGCCTAATGCCCTTTTTCTTTTCGATCACTTTATCCATTCCCATAAAGCCTCCCCCGACCCCTCCGAAGGTGGGGAGAAAGAACCTCCCTGCCTTCGGAAAAAGCCGTTTTTTTATTTGTTTATTTGAACTTACTTGTTTTTCGTTGTTACATTTGCAATATCTATTCTCCAACTCTCCATGTTATTCTATCACTCATTTTCCTCACCTATGGGGTGAGGTTCGGAGGGACTTTTTGTTCTCCCCTTCGGGGGAGTTAGAGGGGGCTTGGGGCTTCTACTCCCAAAATTTTTCCCCCTTGTAAAAATCAAGTGTTTTTTTCTTGATTTCCCATTGAAGCCTCGCCTGCAATACCTGACTCGTTGAAGTAGCTAATTTGTTCTTCGCGATGTAAAAATCGACCACACTTACCAGCCCCTGCCCAAATTTCTTTTCTGAAGCCTGGAACACCAGCTGATCGGCTTCTTGTTGCTTTTTGTACTGGTTGTATTCTTTTTCAAGTGATTCCAAATCGTTCAGATTGTTGGCCATTTCGAAATACATTTTTTGCTTTTCCTGCTCCAGTGTAGTTGAGGCTTGCTCCATTTCAAGCTTAGCTTTTTTAATGTCCGAACGGACTGCCCAACGACTAAGAATCGGAATACTAAGCGAAGCTCCAAGATACTGACTGCGGTTGGCTTCCAACTGTTTGCTGAATCCCATTGTTCTTCCTGACACATCCTTGGTCGTTTCGTAAAAGCCTGAGTTCACTGAACCACTGGCACTAAGCGAAGGATACAGATGAGAACGGCTGATGGCCAGAGCTTTCCTGCTCGCGCCCAACTGGGCCACATAGGATTGATAATAGGGCGACCTCTGGGTGTAGGCCGAAAACAGATCCTGCCTTTCCTGCTTTTCAGCAATAACGACCATCGGACTTTGTTCCGCTTCCAAAACAAGCTCCGCCTCATCGGTCAGGTTCATTTGTTGTCTTAACTGGAGCATGGCTTTTTTCATACTGTTTTCCATTTGGATACGGTTTAGTTTTTCCGCCTCAAGGTGCGCGCTCATTTCGAGCAGGTCTGTTTTCGATTTCATGCCTAGTTCGACTTGCCTTTCAGTCTTTTTCAGGTTCATGGTTGATGTTTCAACCTGTTCCTGAGCGATTTGCAACATTCCCTGATAATAAATCACGTTAAAATACGAGGTCATTACACTAAAAGCCAGGTCGTCAATGGCATTTAGCCTGTTTAGCTCAGAAGTCTTTTTCCTGAATTTCTGATACTCCATTTGATTCAGCAATTTAAAACCATCGAATAGAATGACCGATGCTCCAATTGCATAACTGTTGTTAAAAAATTTGGTATTACTAATTCCATTTGTGGCGGGATCGATCGACCGGCCAAAGTTTAGCCCAGCCTGCGATGATGCACTTAATCCAGGTAAAAGGTTTCGTTTCGACTGATTCAAATCTTCTGAAACCAGTTTTTCCTGGATCTCCGTTTGCTTCAATCCGTTGTTGTTTTCAATTGCATACGAAATGCACCTGTTCAGATTCCAGTTGGTCTGGGCTACGAGTGAATTTCCTAATGCAAACCAAAAGACGAAAAAAAGTATGTAAATATTACGTGTCATTTTTTATTCATTTTCCAGATCATGTGCCAGAATAATGCCACAACTGCAACTTACTGAAAATCAACAACCATTGTTTTACACCCCTGGTTGCCCGTTAAAATAATAGACAACAGATTGTCAAATAAATTTACAGTCTATTGATTTTGGTTTTAAAGGCTTGTACCTTTAACTAAAAAAAATGGCAAAAGGTAATATCCTGATTGTGGATGATAATAAAAGCATTTTAAGTGCACTTGAGATTCTCCTGTCACTGGAATTCCAGACTGTCACCACGCTTTCTGATCCCAATCAGATACCCACAGAACTTCGGAAAAAGGATTACAACCTGGTTGTCCTCGACATGAATTTTAATGCTGGAATAGACACCGGGAATGAAGGCATATACTGGTTGGGACGCATTAAGGAGACTCTTCCGGAGATTTCGGTAGTCATGATTACTGCTTACGGCGATGTTGAATTAACGGTGAAAGCGCTAAAAGCCGGAGCAACCGATTTTGTACTAAAACCCTGGGACAATGCCAAATTAATGGCGACCCTGAAATCAGCACTCCAGCTTAACTTGTCGAAAAAAGAGGTGAGCCAGCTGAAAGAGAAGGAAAAAGGCCTGAAAAATGAAATTAACCGGGAACAGAAATTCATAGTTGGTTCGTCACCGCAACTGATGCAAGTCCTGAACATGGTTCGAAAAGTTGCAAAAACTGATGCCAATGTGTTGATCACCGGAGAAAACGGAACCGGCAAAGAACTGATAGCGCAGGAAATACACCGGATCTCAAAACGGGCTGAAGAAGTTTTGGTCAGTGTTGACATGGGTGCCATTACCGAAACCTTGTTCGAAAGTGAACTTTTCGGGCATGTGAAAGGTGCATTTACCGATGCACGTGAAAATCGCCCCGGCAAGTTTGAGGTAGCAGATAAAGGCAGCCTTTTCCTCGACGAAATCGGCAATCTCTCGTTTCACCTTCAGGCTAAACTATTGACTGCCATCCAGAACCGACAAATTTCGCGCATTGGCTCCAATCAAACTGTTCCGGTCGATATCCGACTGATTTGCGCCACCAACAAAAAACTCGAAAGTATGGTTCAGGAAGGTTTGTTTCGCGAAGACTTGCTTTACCGGATCAATACCATTCAAATTGAAGTGCCGCCGCTTCGTGAGCGCGGAAATGACATTCTGGTTCTTGCCGATTTTTTTCTGAAAAAATATGCTTCTAAATACAACAAACCAAATCTGAAAATTAATCAGCAGGCTCAGGATAAGCTGCTTAAATATTCCTGGCCCGGAAATATTCGTGAATTGCAGCATACCATGGAGAAAGCAGTCATTCTCAGCGAGAATAATGTACTCAAACCGGAAGACTTTTTTATGCGGCCTATTCTTTCAGGAAAAAATATTGATGCAGAAATGACTCTTGAAGAAATGGAAAAGAGGATGATCAACCTGGCCATTGAAAAAAATAACGGAAACCTCAGCGCAGCAGCCGACCAGCTTGGCGTTACCCGTCAGACACTCTATAATAAAACGAAAAAATTCGGACAATGATCAGTCGAAACCTTTATTTACAAATTATTTTCAGGGTCCTGTTAATTGTAATACTTGCCTTGGCAGCAGCATGGTTGTTCGCCCTTAAAAGCTCATTCATTTTTTCATTGGCTTGTTTGGTTTTTGAGGTGCCGGTAGTTTTAAACCTGATCAGATATTTAAATGCAACGAACCGGAAAATAAGCTACTTTTTTGAATCGGTTCAGAACAATGATTCGACACTCTTATTCCCGACCAATACAACAAACAAACCCATCAACGAATTGTATGCGGGCATGAATAAGGTGAACAGACAAATTCAGCAGCTCAAAATTGAAAGTCAACAGCGTGAACAGTATTTCCAAACCTTGCTGGAACATGTGGCTACCGGAATAGTTACTTTTAATTCTAAGGGGTTTGTACTTCATGCCAATTCGGCTTCAAAAAAAATGCTGTCAGTTGATGTGCTCACGCATATTAACCAGCTGGAACGGCTCAACCGTAATCTTTTTCAGGCGGTACTCCATATTAAACCCTTTGAGCAAAAGTTGGTCTCTGTGGTAACCGGGCGTGGCACCATAGAGTTGTCGCTTAAAGCAAGTTCGTTTAAAACTCATAACGATGAACTGATCCTCTTGTCCATTCAGGATATCCGAAATGAACTCGATGAGAAGGAGCTGGATTCGTGGATGAAGCTGATCCGGGTTTTGATGCACGAAATCATGAATTCAATTGCACCGATTACTTCGCTCTCGGAAAGCCTGAGTTCATTTTTCACCATTGACGGACGAGCTGTTCTTCCGGAAGAAATCAATGAAAAAACCATACAAACGACAATTCGGGGACTAAATGTGATCAAGGAACAGGGTAATGGTCTGATCCTTTTTGTTGAATCGTACCGAAAACTGACCCGTCTACCCAAACCGGATCAGAAAATATTCAAAGTTGAAGATCTGGCCAACCGGATAAAAGTATTGTACTTTTCACTGGATAACAGCAACCATATTAAACTGACAGTTACAATAAATCCATCGGAAATGAAGATTTTTGCCGATGAAAATCTGATTTCTCAGGTTTTACTAAACCTGGTAAAAAACGCGCTCGAAGCTATAGAGAAAACTCCGGAAGGAAAAATTCAGATCGTCGCCGGATTTGCGGCAAATAATCGTCCTGAAATTTCGGTAAAAGACAATGGTCCCGGAATTCCGAAAGAGATAGCCGAACAGATATTTGTTCCATTTTTCACCACACGTGAAAAAGGATCCGGAATCGGGCTGAGTCTTTCGCGACAAATTATGCGGCTTCATGGCGGTAGCCTTCAGGTACGTTCGGTACCAAATAAAGAAACCATATTTACCTTATTGTTTTAAGCCTGAGTTTTGCCAATGAAAGACCAGTTTAATTCCGGTACAGGAAATCAGCAACGCCTTCAGATTCTGAATCTATACTTTTTGAACCAAGTCCGCAGCCAGTTCCTTCAGGTTTTTACCCGAGAAATTTCCGGAAGTCATTAGTAACAAATTAGCATTTTGCCAGTCCTGTATTTTCAGAAAAGCAAATAGTTCATCCGAATCGGTAAAAACCTTCAGCCCCGGCGAATCGAAAGCATCGGCTACCTGCTGTTTGGTGATGAGCTCCAGCTTTTTGTGTTCGATGGTAAGCGGATTAAAATACACAATAGCCAAATCTGCGGCATCCATGCTGTTTTTGTACTGCGGAAGAAACTCCTTTTTCAATGAGCTGAAGGTGTGCAATTCCAGGCATGCCACCAGTTTCCGCTCCGGAAATTGTTTTTTCACAGCTTCTGTTGTTGCTTTCAGTTTTGATGGCGAATGGGCAAAGTCGTTAAAAACGATACAATTTTCAGTTGCGGCCAACACTTCCAAACGGCGCGCTGCTCCTTTAAATTCGACAATCGCAGCGTAGAACTGTTCATCGGTCAATCCCAATTGGCGACAAACCAATTGTGCTCCCGAAATATTTTGGAGGTTGTGGTCGCCAAAAATCTGTAGCTTAAGTTTGCTTTCACCAGTTAATAAATAAGTTATCCCGTCTTTAATGACCGACTGGTGTGACTGGTATGGAAATTTTTTCACATCTGCCCGTGTATTTTCAGCGACCTGTTGCAGGTTTTCATCGTTCCCGAAAAAAATGAGCGAACCGTTGGGCTGAATCAGATCCGCAAAAATCTGAAACTGCTCCACGTAAAACGGGAAAGTTGGAAAAACATTGATGTGATCCCAGGCAATGCCGCTCAGCAATGCAATATCAGGAAAATACAAATGGAATTTAGGACGGCGGTCGATGGGCGACGACAGATATTCATCGCCTTCAAAAACAGCAATTTTGGCATCTTCGCTCAACGAAACCATGGTATCAAAACCTTCAAGTTGTGCTCCAACCATATAATCAAACGCAATCTGATTGTAACGCAAAACGTGCATCACCATCGAAGTAATTGTTGTTTTACCATGACTTCCACCAATTACCACCCGGGTTTTGTCTTTGGTTTGTTCGTAAAGGTATTCCGGATACGAAAATATTTTCAATCCCAGTTCCTGAGCTCTGAGCAACTCCGGATTATCCTGCCGTGCATGCATTCCCAGAATGATAGCATCCAAATTGGTGGTAATCGTTTCCGGAAACCAGCCTTCCCGTTCGGGCAGTAAACTGTATTTTTCCAGCCGGCTTTTTGAAGGTTCAAAAACCTCATCATCAGAGCCTGATACCTGATATCCTTTTTTATGCAGTGCAATGGCCAGGTTGTGCATGGCACTTCCGCCAATGGCAATAAAATGTACGTTCATAATTAAATGTTTGAAGCTTGAAAAATAGACAAAAAAACCGATGATTCTCCTCTAAAAAGCCTGATCTTCGCAATCTCATTTCAGTTAAAATCATGGCAAAAAATAAATTCAAAAATAGATTCTTTGGCTGGTCCGCGTTGCCAATCTGGTTGGCACTTGGTACTTTTGGTCTCACTGAATTATTCTCACGGTTTCCCGGAGCAACCGAAACGGTCTATTCACAAACATTTTATCCGGCAATTGCCTTCCTGCTTTCATTTTTGAGTAAATGGGTTTCGTTTTCGATTGATGATGCATTTTATGGGCTTCTGGCTATATTTCTAATCGTCCTTTTAATTTTAACCCTATTCAGGAAAATAAAATTGGGAAAATTTTTTCTTCTGATTTTGCAGACCCTGGGCATCTGCTACGTGCTGTTTTATTGGTTCTGGGGTTTTAATTATTACCGAAGTGGAATAAACGATCGGCTTTCAATTACCAAATCAAAACCTGATACGGTCCAGTTTGTCCGGGTTTTCGAAAACCTGATTGCCCAAACGAATGAATCATACTGCACTTACGAAAATGTAAAATATTCTACGATCGATTCACTGGTTGAAGCCTCGTACAAAAAAAATGCTTCGTTCCTGAAACTGAACTACCCACAAGGCAACCGGCGCCCGAAACCAATTACATTGAGTTCTTTTTTTGCCAAAGCATCCATTGCTGGTTATTACGGACCATTCTTTAGTGAAGTCCATCTGAACGACAGTTTGCTGTCGATTGAATATCCGCAGATACTGGCTCACGAATTTGCTCACCAGTTTGGTATAACCAGCGAAGCAGAAGCTAACTTTTACAGTTGGCTGGTTTGCTCACAAAGTGATTCGAAACAACTTCAATACAGTGCAAACATCAGTATGGTGAATTATTTTCTATCTCAGGGAAAGCACCTGCATAATTTTCCTGATCTGGTTCATCAAATCGACAAACCGGTGATCGATGACATCCGAAGAATGCAGAAGCATTGGGAAAATCTCAGGAACGAGGAGATTGATAAAGTTGCCGGAAAAGTGAACGACGTATACCTGAAAACCAATAAAATAGAAAAAGGTATTGAAGATTATTTTGGTGTCGTTCGGTTCGTAATGGATTTTGAAACTGATACAACTGCCATGCAGAGGTTAAAGGACAAATAAGCCGAAAAAGGTGAATGACAATTCAAGAACCAGCTTCAGCTTGTCCAAAGGCGGATTTACTGGTTCCACGCTTCATATCCGTGTCCTATTTCATTGTTTTCTAAATTAGCCTGAATTCTCGGAAAACCGAAGGAAACATGCAGCTTCTTATGGCCGAATGTGAGTTGTTCTCCGGGATTTAAGTCCGGAGACTGTCACTTTTGAACTTTGTTTATGTTGTAAACTCAATACTTCGGGGAAATACGATTTTCAGAAATGGCTTTAATATCGAGCTATTCCGTTCACGAAGCAAAAAACTGTATTTTCTGCTTCAGGAAAATGACCTACGAAAGCTATTGAAGTTAGTTAATCCGAAGAACAGAACCGACTTTCAGCGTTTTTTGCGCTGTAATGTTATTAGCCATACAAAGTTTCTTCACCGTTGTATGATATCTTTTTGCAATCGACCAAAGGTTATCGCCTCCTCTGATTACATGTTTGGAACTTACGCCTTTTGATGCCAAAACAGGAGTAGGATGCATATCCGATTTCTTCCTGAAGTTGTTTTCGTCAATTTCAAACTGTTTATTCTTGTAATAAACTTTGTCAGAGCGAAGGGCAAAAGTCTGCAAATCGATGTATTTGTTTGAATCAAACGGTTCGCCAAACAAACGTGTTTCAAAATGAAGGTGATCACAGGTTGCCCTTCCGGTGCGGCCGCCGAGCCCGATTAAATCTCCGGCTTTGATGGTGTCATTTACCTTTACTTTAATGGCTTTCAAGTGTGCATAAATAGTTTCAAGTCCGTTGCTATGCCGCACCAGGACAAGATTCCCATAGCCATTAAACTTTTTTGCCAGTCTCACCCGGCCGTCGAAAGCACATCGAACCGTATCTCCCGAATGTAAGCGGATATCAGTACCAGTATGCATTCGTCCGTGGCGCATGCCAAATTTCGAAAGAATCTCTCCCTGAACCGGCATTACAAAAGGATTGTCAGATGGCCCTAAAAGCGAGATCGCGATGGTGTCATTCTTGTCCGGAAGAGTGCTGACCGGATATTTGATCTGGGTACAGTTCCATATATTTTTATAAAGTGTTTGATCTGCTGACTGAAGGGAATCGACCTCTAAATCTTCAACATCACTGTTCAGAGAGTCCATATCAAGGCTCACATTAATTGGCTCTATGGTAACAGGAAGTGTTTGTTGTGAAAAGGAATAGAGGGAAAATAACAGACTGATTCCCAGCACAAGAGGATATAACTTCATAGTTGGATTTTGCGTTTTGAACTAGCTCAAAAAATTAAACGGGCAACGAAGGTAACTTATTCATTATTTATTTATGCATTTTCGAATAAAAGACTTGGTCATTTTAACAAATTATAACACATTTTTATACATTTGCGGCAATTAAATGAGGTATAAATTAAGAAATGAAAAACAGTGGTTTCCGCAAGATTTTCAAGCACTTAGGATTTGGATTTGCGGGCATTTTTGCATTAATCGGTCTTGTACTGACTCTGGCATTTTTTGCCGTAAAATTTCACCTGACCAATGATCCCGGTGTAGTTGACTTAAACGACCGCTATTTTCAGGATATAAAAGACAAGTATGGTCGCGGAATGACTGAGGATACCGTTGTTAATTACAGCGAGGCCCGACTGTTTCACAACCTTTCGGTTTTAAGTGAGTTTTATCCTTCCAATGCCTACTACATTCAGAATGCTTATTACAAAAGCCACAACCTGAAGGAAGCTCAGCGTATGATTGAGGCTGTTAATATGCACATGCACGAAAATTCCGGATACAATTCGGAAGTAAATACATTTGCAGAAAGCGACGATCCCAATCATGCTAAACTCAATACAAGGAGTGTTTTCGAATGGATGAACATTCCGGAATGGAAAGACTTTAAATTGGCTGTGGCCAAAGACAAGCCACTGATTGATTCGGTCGCTGCCGTGACTGGCGTGGAGCCCCGTCTAATTGTTGCGGTTTTGGTTGGCGAACAGATCCGGCTATTCAATTCGAGCCGCGAAGCCTATAAAAAATGGATTGGACCACTGAAAATTTTATCGGTTGAAACTACATTTTCGCTCGGCGTAACCGGCATTAAAGTACCTACCGCCCAACGAATCGAAAAAAACCTGAAAGACAGCACCTCTGTTTTTTACCTTGGCGAAAAATACGAGAACCTGCTCGACTTCCAGACCAAAAATATTTCTCAGGAACGTTTCAACCGTTTGACTTCGTACAAAAATCATTTCTATTCCTACCTGTATGCTGCACTGAATGTGAAGCAAATTAAGGTTCAGTGGGAAAGAGCCGGATTTCCGATTAGTGAGCGTCCTGAAATTCTGGCGACCTTGTACAACATTGGCTATGAAGTTTCGATCCCGAAGGAAAATCCTATGGTTGGTGGCTCCGGAATCAATATTAAAGGGAAAAAATATTCTTTTGGTGCGGTAGCCTTCGAATTCTATTATTCAGGAGAATTATACGATTTGTTCCCATTTAGAAATTCAAGATTTGACTTTACGGATGTATAAATCACTGCGAACCAAACCTTGTTTCGGGAGAATTTCATTCCTGACGATGCTGTTTCTCCTGATCGCTTTTAGCGGCATGGCGCAAAACAGCTGGATCAGCGAAATTCCATGGACCAATCTCATGGACGGCTTGCAATATGCAGAACTGGATGCTCCTGAAAAATCGCTTGTCAACGACTCAAAACTAACGATCATGAAAGTGGATGCCCGGAAATTCGACTTTGAATTTCTGACCGCCTCCGAACACGACAAGCATCCGCGTACAGCACCGGACTGGGCTAAAGAATTCGATCAGAATATCATTATTAATGCCGGAATGTACAGCTACAACAAAACACAGTCGAACAAAGGCTACATGAAGAATTACAAACATCTGAATAATCCGGAGAAAAGTACTTACTACAATGCCATGCTTGCCATGCATCCGAAAGACAAGTTAAAACTGCCATTTGAAATCATCGACATTACCTGTCAGGACTGGACGAAAGCACAGCACCAGTATCATTCGTTCTGCCAGGGAATGCGCATGATCAGCTGCAACGGTGAAGGAATGGCTTTCACCAAAAGGCCCGATCAATCGTGCAGCATGATTGTTACGGCAACTGATACGGAAGGAAATCTATACATTATTTTTAGCCGATCACCCTACACGCACCGAAGCATGATCGGCTATTTGCAGGGAATGCCGCTAAATATCCGTACAACAGTTTATCTGGAAGGTGGTCCCGAAGCCAGTCTGTATGTGAATACCGGCGACACGGTAATCGCCAAATACGGCAGCTACGTGTCGAACACCTGCAACAACGATGATAACGATCACTTCTGGGAAATCCCGAATGTAATTGCGTTGCGGAAGAAGAGATAAAGGATTACTGGTGGTTAATGGTTGTCATTCTATTGTTACCCTCCTGAGAAATGGGTTCATCATTTTTGACTCAGCCTATTGAATTAATAATCAAAATGATTTTTTCTTTCAAATCAGGCAAATCATTCTTAATAATCTCCCAAACCAAGTTTGAATCCACACCAAAATATTCATGAACAAATACATTTCTCATTCCTACTATCTGAGCCCATTCAATTATCGAAAATTTTTCTTTTGTCTCATTTGAGATTTGATTACTAGCTTCTCCAATAATTTCCATTTGTTTGAGGCAGGCAAATCTCATCATTGAATTTTGCATAAAACCATTAAAATTGGTATCCTGCAAATAATCTTCAATTTCAAAAATGGCATCAAGAATATGCTGAAGTCTGACTTTATCACCCAAATTACCTCGCATAGATTAATTGCTTTTCATTATCAACCAATGGTTTAATATATTTTGACAATCCATTTGAAGATACAAGATCAACCTTAGTGTGTAACAGTCTTTCCAAATCAATCTTCATCTGAATAAACTGCAGTCCAATCTTTTGGGAATAATCAAGATCAACTAAAATATCAATATCACTCTGTTGGTCGGCTTCACCACGAACATAGGAACCAAACAGATATGCTTTCAGAACAGGGCACGATCTGAAATAATCGGAAATAGTTTTTATTTTTTCGTCATTTAAGCTCATGAAGCAAATATACAAATAAAAAGATTGCTGTTTCTAATCCTGACGGCTCTTCCCAATTGCCTCAACTATCCGCAGCTTCACCAATTCATTGATCTCCTCCGGTGTCATTCCTTCAGGATAAATAGCCGGTAAAAACTCAACGCTTATTTTTGCGCCGTACTTCATTTTTTTTGCGCCGGAAGACATGGCGCTATAGGCTCCGGAAATGGCAACCGGAACGATCGGTACATTCAGTTCGGAACTTAAAATGGCATACGTTTTCTTAAACTTACCCAATTGTCCGGTCTCTGTCCGGGTTCCTTCCGGAAAGATTAAAATCTTTTTACCCTGTTTCACCACTTCGGCCATTTTCAGAATCGAGTTTTTCAAATCTTTCGAAAGATCCATCACAATCACATTGCTGTGGCTGGCGATATACTTGCGAATCCCGCCTTTGACATGATCCTTTTTCGCATACGAAAAGGTATTTTTCAGCGTCGCTTTACCAAGGTACGAAAGCACCAGAAAAGCATCGAGTTTACTTTCGTGATTGGGGGCAAAAAAACAGGGACCTTCCGGAATATTTTCCATTCCTTTTCCTTCAATTTTGAAAAACGAACTAAAGATTCCGCGGACTGAAGCAACTACCGGAGAAAGTACAAAGGCATCTTTCGGCAAACTCACATCCGACTGTTCGTTCAAATCGCCCGACCAATTCGATTGATCATCGGATTTGTGGAAAAGTTTGTTGTTCTGTATGTATTCGGCAATCTTCCGGATGGATGGAAATTTAAGTAGCTGTTCTTCATCCAGCTTAATTCCGAAGCGTTTTTCGATGTAGTCGATCAGGCTCATTTTACTGAGCGAATCCATCGAGATATCGAATACCAGATGATGATCGGGCAAAATATCCATATCAACCTGACTTTCAATAAATGATTTGATGGCATGGTATTCGGTCGTATCTGGTTCTTCAGACGAGACTATTTTCTCTTCTTTTTTCTCAATGAGTTCTGCGAATTTGAACCGCTGAAGTTTAGACAGGCGGGTTCGCGGTAATTCCGATTTCACCAGAGTAAACTGCATAATTCGTTTGTACGAACTCATTCCGGCATTGAAAGGAGAAATTACCTGATCGCGAAAATACTCATCAATATCATCCACGCTATTTTCGGCCAGAAAATTGACATCAGGAAAAATGACCGCATGAAGTAATTCATGGTGCATAAAAACGCCGGCTTCCTTAATTGCCGGCGCATAACCATCCAGTTTCATTTCAATTTCAACCGGATTGATGTTTTTACCATTCGGAAGAACAATGATTTCTTTTTTGCGTCCGGTGATAAAAAGGAATCCGTTCTTATCGAGGTATCCCAAATCGCCGGTATGCAGCCAGCCGTCGATAATTACCTCAGCGGTTTCTTCAGGCCGGTTGTAGTAACCTTTCATGATACTCGGGCCTTTGGCTACAATTTCGCCATCACGAATTTCAACGATCAGTCCTGGCAGTGCCTCTCCAGTTGAACCGATATTCACCCTGCCATGTTGTGGAAAGGTGATCATCGGCGAAGCCTCAGTCATGCCAAAACCTTCCAGAATATCGAACCCAATTCCGTAAAAAAAAGTACCCACTTCTTTGTTCAAAGCGGCTCCGCCCGCAATCATATACTGCAGCTGACCTCCAAAACTCCGATGAACTTTTTTGAAAACCAACTTTCCAAGCTTCCGGCTTTTGGTCTTTAAAACCAGACTCAGCAAAAGACGGCCAATCGCACTTTTGTAAATTTCGGCCCTAATGCCACGGTACATCAGTTCGTACAAACGGGGTACGCCTAAGAAAACGCCTACCTTGTTGTCTGTAAATGTTTTCATCAGATCAGACGATTGCATCGAAGGAGCAACCGGGATCGTACATCCCACGAACAGAGGAGTCAACACGGAACCAACCAGCGGGAAAACATGATGAAGTGGTAAAAAAATCATGACCTGACGTTCAGGAATATATATTTCGCATCCGATTACAGCATCAATATTTTGCTGAATATTCGAATACGAAAGCATCACTCCTTTAGGACTGCCGGTTGTGCCTGAGGTATAAATAATGACTTCGGTGATATGGTCATCTTCCGGCCCGATCCACTGACTTTCAGGTATATTTTCATCTAAAGAAATATCTTCAAAAACAAGAACTTCAGGTTTATGCCGGATTCTCTGGTCAACTTTCACCATCGACTCTTTCATTCCAGCGCTAATAAAAAGCAATTCAGGTTGGCAGTCATCGATCATGTAAGCCACATCCTCCGCCGAAGACATGAAGTCCATTGGAATAGCGATACAGTTGTTTTGAAGAGCAGCAAAAAACGAGTAAATCCATGAAGTAGAGTTCTCCGCATAAATGGCCACCTTGGTAAATCCTTTATTTTCAAACAATAAAGCGTATTGCTGAATGTGTTTCAGCAACTGACTGTATGTAACATCGCCTTGTGCAGTCACAAAGGCAATTTTATCGGGATATGATCTGTTTATAATGGCGTTCTTTATCTCCATCGTTCTGGTATAAACTTTAAATCAAGGTAACCGGTCCTTCCTGAATTAGTTCATCTGTTATTCTTCTGAAGTTAATTCCGGGTTCAAATCGTTCTTATTGTGACACAAAGTAAATCAATCCCTGAATAAAAATTGAGTCAAATCCTGAATTTTGAAGAATGAGGTTTATTCCAATAAAATTATCGGGAAAGTGAATGATCAATTCAACCGATTCTTCAAATAATCATCGTCATAATTGAATGCGGTAAACTTGTTGTCGGAGCTGCTTTGCCGGAAATACACAATTTGAATGGAAGTTTTTCATCCGATAAATTCAGGATTACCACCACTACTTTTCCGTCAGGATTAATAAAAGCTGTTGCCTGCAGTTTATCACGATTGGTCGAACAGCTGATGCGTTTGGCTCCGGCTTCAACAAATTTAGAGAACTGCCCGATGTAGTAATAGCTGTTGGTATAAATCAGTTTGCCAGTCTGAGTGTCGGCATGAATTGGTGCAAAACAGAAATTGCCGACATGGTTTGGACCTCCTTTTTCATCCAAAAGAATATTCCAGTCAGTCCATGCTACCGTTCCGCAATTAAAGTCGTTCACCATAGAATTACCGTAACGTTCGCCCAAAGCCCAATCGTTCACCCGATCCATGCTAAATTTCTCCACACATCCTTCGGTAAAAATCAGTTCTTTCTCAGGAAACGCTTCTTTTACCAATCTCAGGTTATCGAATTGCATTGCGCTGCCGGTCCAGGTTTCGTACCAGTGAAACCCGATTCCCCAAATGTATTTGGCAGCCTCAGCATCGTCGAGTAAAACACTGGCACGCTGAAAAATCAAATCCCGATTGTGATCCCATGCAATGAGTTTTTTATCGCCCAGACCATTTTTTTCCAAAGTGGGTCCGAGAAAATTCTTCACAAAATCTCTTTCTTCTTCAGCAGAATAGATGCAGGATTCCCACTTTTGTTTCGCCATGGGTTCATTCTGTACCGAAAGTCCCCAAACCGGAATACTCAGATCTTCATACGTTTTAATGAATTTCACATAGTGATTGGCCCATGCCTGAGCGTATTGCGGAAGCAATTTTCCACCCTGTAAAAGATCATTATTGTCCTTCATCCAGGCCGGCGGACTCCACGGACTGACAAAAAGTGGTAATTTACCACCGGCAGCAGCAATCGCCTGTTTGATAAAAGGAATGCGGAACTGCTTATCGTGATCGACATTAAAAGTTTTCAGCGTTGAGTCATTTTCTTCGACATAACCATACGAATCGGTAGAGAAATCGCAACTGGCGATGGTGGTGCGGGCAAAGTTGTATCCGATTCCTTTTTCAGTATCGAAATAAGCCGTCATAAATTCTTTTTGAGTGGCTTCCGGAAGTTTGGCAAAAACTTCAGCAGAGGCATCTGTTAAAGCGCCACCAATACCTACGAACGTTTGAAAAGTGTGGGATGGATCAACAAATACACAAACCTGAGTTTCCAAAGGTTGTCCGAAATCTTCAAACGAAACATCCGGAGTTCTGGACAATCGCAAAAGAGTATCTTTTGCCGTTACATAGATCTGTGCATCAATGGGAACAGATAGATTAACTGCCTTTTCTGCAGATGTTCTGCCTGTATTATTGTTACAGGCCCACAAGGGCATAAGTAATAAGACAATCGAAATTTTAAAGAGATTCATTTTGTGATTTTTGGATTTTCAGATAAACGAGCAAACTACTCTGCCCGCAAGTTAGCAAATTGTCCATTTTAATTGTTTCCTGAATGATCTTAACGGTAATAAATCATTAACAATGTACGATTGCCACTTTGAGATTCGTCGTCTGAAGTCCACTAATCTGAAATTCAAATGTTACTGGTTTTGAATCGATATGCTCTAAATACAAAAAAATAGATGTGTTGTTAATTCCGGGGAATCCAAACCTTCATTTCATTTGCTCCACGGTTGTTCCATACAAAATAAGGGATTGCTGTAATCTTTTGGGTTGTCATCTTTTTTCCATTGTCAATCGTGGCATCTCCTGAAATGGTAACAATACCACTCAATTCAGCAGAATTAAAAGATGAGGTTAATTTTGAGGAATCAGGTAAAGCCAGCGTGTTCAACCCGGCACCGTTGTCTACTCCTTCAAGACAATACACGATTGGCCCACGTTCAAGGACAACTTTACCCAAATCGTCAGAAACTTTCTGATTAGCCACAACGCGACGAATACTCATCGGGATAGTATAATTGACCATATCTCCCTGATTCCATTCGCGGTCGATCACAGCATAACCTTTTTCAGTTTTGAACGGAACAGTTTCTCCATTAACTGTAACCGAGACTGAATCCGATTCAGGAGTTATAAATGAATACAAATCGCTTGGTATAGCCTGATTTTCGGCCCATCCCGGAATACGAAGACACAATGCAAACTTGCTCGTCTTTTCAGGAGAAACCGTTATTTTCACCTGGCCGGTCCACGGATATTGGGTTTCCTGCGAGATAGCAACCGTAAGCTTTTTGTTCAGTGGAATGGTGGACGAACTTTGAACAAACAAATTCACAAATATGCTGCTATTTCCCTGTGCATAAATATATCCAGGAACGGAAGGCAAGAACCGGCACATGTTGGTTGGGCAGCACGAACAGTCGAACCAGGGCTGACGATCCAATGTTTCGCCGCTATTAAAATGATAATGCATATCGCACTCCAATGGATTTGGATAAAAGAAGGTTTTTCCATCCAGCCCAACTCCAGAAATTACGCCATTATACAGACTCCGTTCGAGTACATCGATATATTTCGAATCGCCGTGAAGCAAAAACATGCGGTAATTCCAGTAAACATTTGCAATGGCAGCGCAGGTTTCGTTGTAAGCTGTCAGGTTGGGTAATTCGTATTCGTCACCAAAAGCTTCACCGGCATGGCGGGCACCAATTCCACCAGTGATGTACAGTTTCTTCGAAACCATGTTTTCCCAGATTTTGTCGATGGCAGCCAGATATGCTGAATCACCGGTTAAAGCGGCTACGTCAGCTACTCCTGAATACAAATATCCTGCACGTACGGCATGACCAACAGCTTCATCCTGTTCGATCAGCGGTTTATGATCCTGCGAATACGCTTTCTTTGGATCATTTTCTTTTCCCCGGCTGTCGATGAAAAATTTAGCCAGATTCAGGTATTTTTTTTCTCCGGTAATGCGATAAAGTTTAACCAGTCCCATCTCTACAATCTCATGTCCGGGAGCGTCATTCCGTTTCCCGGGACCAAAAACCTGATCCAACAGGTCTGCATTTTTCAGGGCAATGTCCAGAAAATTGCGTTTCCCGGTTGCCTGGTAATGCGCCGAAGCGGCTTCAAACAAATGTCCGGAATTATAAAGTTCGTGGCTCAAAATAGATTCATTCACCCAACGTTCGCTACCCGACCATTTGTGCGGATGTTCCGGATCAATAGTTCGTGCGGTGTATAAATAACCGTCGGGTTCCTGGGCTTTACCTATAATAGTTATTAAACTATCCACATAGCGGTCGAGTTTCGGATCGGGATGAACACTCATGGAATAAGAAGCGCCTTCAATGGTTTTGTAAATGTCGGTATCATCAAATGGAAATTCAGTACCGAATTCACCTTCTTTTTTTGCAGCCTTCACAAAATTGGCAATCCGACCGGTTTCTTCGCATTTGGCAAAGGAAGCCGGAATCGTAACAGTCCGGTTGGTTTCTATTTTTGGCAACCAGAATTGATCACTGATTTTGACTTCATTAAACGGAACGCCCTGAATTTTATAATCCACTTTCTCCGGTTGGCTTTTACAGGCAACCAACCCAATTAGCAGAAGGAAGGGGGCAACATAGATTATTTTCATTGGGTTAAGTTTTTATATGATTGATTTATTCAGATAGAGTCAGGTTTTAATTTTGTTTAATCCGGATAACTGTAAAAGAATAAGGTGCCAGTGATTGTTTTACGGTTTTCCCCTTGATAATCAATTCATGTTCAACAGGGCTAACTAAAGTCGGCAGTTCCAAAGAATTGACTTTATTCAGATCATCACTTTTCAGAACGGTTATTTCTCCTTTGGATGATAGTTTATTAGCACCTTCCAAAAGCAAATTAGTGGTTTGTGTTTTATCGGTCGAATTTACCAATTTCAGAATAATTTCGTTTGATTTCTGATCAAATGCAGCCGATGCAAAAAGACCATCCTGTCCGGTAAGTGGTTTATTATCCTGAAGAATGGATAAAACCTGGGTTCCTTTGTTGTTTGAGAATAATTTCTGCACGTAATAATTCGCCGTTCCAAACGACTTCAGGTTATCGAACCAGATCAGGTCTGGTTTCCATTGCCAGCCTTCAACATGCGCAAACAGCGGAGCATACGAACAAAGTTGAACGACTTCAGCATTGCGTTCCAATCCAGTCATAAATGCAGCTTCGGCCAATGCACATTCCCAGTTATTCTGATTTTTCGGACTGCATGTTTTTACGCTTTGTGCGGCATACTCTCCGGCGAATATTTTGTAGTTATTACGGTCATAGTTATCGTAGCGGGTGGCATTTTTGAGGAACCATTCCGGATTGGCATAATAATGTTCGTCAACGATTTCGGCTTTGAGTTTTTTCAGTTCGGCAGCGGCATATTCAAAAGATTTACCATCAGGAGATGGCCCTGTTCCTGAAACGATTCGGATTTCAGGATATTTTTCTTTGATGGCTTTTGCAAATACAATATATCGTTCAATGTACTGTGTTCCCCATTGTTCGTTGCCGACACCAATCATTTTCAGGTTAAATGGTGCAGGATGTCCCATCTTAATCCGCAGTTTTCCCCATTCTGTTTCAGCAGAACCATTAGCAAATTCGATCAGATCGAGCGCATCCTGAATGTAAGGATCTAGCTGATCCATCGGAACAACTTCCGCAGTATTAAACTGACAGGCCATTCCGCAGCTCAGGATTGGCAGTGGTTCTGAACCGAGATCTTCGGCCAGTTGAAAATATTCGAAAAAGCCCAAACCAAATGTTTGGAAATAATCGGGAGTCAGGCGATGTGCAAATTCTGTGTTCCAGCGGTTTACAATTATTTGCCGTTCGTCAACATTTCCAACAGTTTTTTTCCACTGGTAGCGTGTTTCCAGTTCACGTCCTTCAACAATACAACCACCTGGGAAACGCAGAAAACCTGGTTTCAGATCGGCCAGCAGCTGAACTAAATCGGCACGCAAACCACCCGGACGGTTTTTCCACGTGTCGTCCGGGAAAAGCGAAATCATATCCAAATCCAAAGATCCTTTCCCAGCGAACCAGATATTCAACTTTGCTTTCGGTTCCGTTACACCGGCCGTAAAACTTACAGTGTACTTCTGCCAGTCTTTAGTGTCAGGAGCTAAATTTGCAGTACCAATTATTTCTCCTGAAGTATCTACTATTTCAATTCTCATTTCCAGCGTACTTCCTTCGGCTTGACGTGCTGATACTGAAAAATGATAGGTCATCCCTTTTTTAATGCCCATTCCACGGAATCCTTCATTGGAAAGCCCGAAGGAATCATCACCTTCACCAATTGAAATCCTTGCGTAACGGGGATTCGCCGGATTGGTTTCGCTTCGATTTAAGATCAAAACTCCGGTTGTGGTATCAGGTTTCAAAATTTCCCAGCCCATCAATGGTTTGAAAAATTCGAACGAACGGTTTTTGACCAATTCAGCATAAATTCCACCATCGGCTGCCATGTTGATATCTTCGAAAAAGATTCCCCACATGGTTGGCTGAATGGGTGCAATTGGTTTATTGACATTTACAGTCAGGTTCCTCTCCTGCGAAAAAGATTCCATGACGAAGAGCAGGCAGAAGATGGTGGCTAAAATGAATATTGATTTAAAGTTCATTGTGTTTATTATTTTAAGATAAATAAGTTCATTTAATTGTTTACAATTTTCCATGAAAAACAAGCGCCGTCTTGTCTGTCAGGACGCGTTCCGGTTGCGTCAGCAGAAATAAGACTTCCGGCATTCGGATCAGCAAAAAGGTAGCGATGAGTTTTGATAGACATCAGCATCAAATCGCCACGCATCATATCCTGCCACTGGAAAGTAGAGGATTCTCCCTGATCTTCCGGCTCAATACGAACATCAGCCATCAGTCCAAGTCCTTTCACAGTTACATATCCGCCATTTGATACAGATTTAAGCGCGATACGTCCATTCCCTTTGTCGATAACCTGAAAACAGGAAGCGTTTCCTTTGGCCAGAGCATCATCCATAGAAACAGGGCGAACGAAACCTCTCCAATTAACCAAAACAGTACTATCGCCCAAACTTGTGAATTGAATGGTTTTACCATAAGGAATTGGTCGTGTCAAACCACCGGGCTGTGGTTCATATACTTCGAACGAATTGAAATCAGCATATCCGCCATTTTCGCCTTTTGAGTTGTAATTGAACAAGGAATAACGAACTCCCTGGAAAGTTCTCAGCTGATAAACCAGAATACACTCATCTCCGATATTTTGGAAATTCGTTCCATCGGTACTGTAACTGAATTTGGCTTTATCAACATCAAAATCGCATTCAGCCCGTAACCAAATGGTTGCTGTTTTATTCTTTTTGTCAATCCTTATAATTTCAGGAATTGAATTGATTTTTCCGCTGGTCTGATCAAATTGCTGAAGCTCATATCCAGTAGCAGTTTTTACAATTCCAATCCATGCATAAGGAAGATTCAATAAGGCTAAACCAGCCACATCACCATCTTTCAGTCCTTGAATATCGACTTCGGTGGTTGCTGTGGATTGTGGTCCAATTGCACGTTGAGTTAATGTATTTCGCGCATGCCAGAAGTTTTTGGCTGGCAATGAATTCAAGCGGATATAACCTTTGCGTTTGGTCAGCGACCATTTGGTATCATCCGGACAATGATTCCATTGCCAGACAGGTTTCAGCGTACTGGCAGAGAAATCGTCGCTTCGTTCGAAAGGTGCATGAGGTTTTTCGTTATGACCGGTGTTTGGTTTTATCCAGGTTTTTGGGCTGCGGGTCAGGTTTCCGGGCAAACCGAAATACGGCCAGCCATCCTGCCAGGTAACAGGCGAAAGGTTGAGTGTCCGTCCAACTGAATTAAAGTCCATCATCGAAAATCCCCACCATTCGCCGGTTTGGGTCTGAACCAATCCTCCCTGATGCATAGGAATACAGCCTACAAAATTTTTATCTGATTTGATAATATCAAAAGGAGGTCCCAGGCTAACACGTGGCATCCGGTATGTTGTAGCAACACCCAGATTCTCTTCAGCGCTGGTTACTTCAATCTCATAAGGGCCTTCAGGCTTGTCGGCACGCGCGGTTACCTGGTAACAAAGCGGATCGTAATTGGTTAATGTGATGAAGTATTTCCCATCGATTTTATAAAAATGGCTTCCTTCACCTGCTCCCTGATCTTTCGGAATAATGATCTTCTCTGTTTCAGGAATAATACCGGAAACATCGGATTTCAATTCGACCATGTGAATTTCGTTGTATCCCCAGATGGCATATATTTTTCCATCATCATCAAAAAGAACCGAAAGATCGTGCAAGGTCGCATTCAGCTTATAATGTTCCCACGGACCTGCAGGATTCGTTGCGGTATAGACTTGTGATCCATAGTGGTTTACATTGGTGAAAATGTAATAAATTCCATTGTTATACCGAAAACTTGGCGCCCAAATTCCCTGACCATAAATATCCTTGTCCTCTTCGAGCCTGAACTCAGGACCCATATCCAGACGTTCGCTGGCATAACACAAAAAGTCCCAGTTCACAAGGTCTTTGGAGTGAAGTACCGGCAGCCCTGGCATGGCGTGCATGGTTGTTCCGGTCAGGTAAAAATCATCGTCCACACGAATCAGATCAGGATCAGAAAACTCGTCGTAAAACAATGGATTGGTAAAGGTTCCATTTCCATTGTCCGAAGTCCAGGTTTGGTTTCTCAAATTTCCGGAAGTAGAAATCTCCTTTTGCTGAGCGCCTGCAACAGAAACGGTTAACAGCAAAATAACGAAGAGTAAACTAATTCTAATTTTCATGTGTTTATATTTTCAATCAAAGGTTTCTTTTATTTATGTTACGGGTTTCGGGTTTCGATATCGCGTATCTCGCAACCCGAAACCCGAAACGCTTATATAATCATCCGCCTGTGTGTCAAAATTTTGGTCTTGTGATGGATGTTTCATCTTTTATACTTTTTATTCCCTGAAGTGTAGGTATTACTTGTTTTATTGAACCATCAGCATTGAAATCCAATTTGTCGATACACACTTCGCGGTGGAAACCTCCTGCGCCCCCCATTTCAACTCCTTTCGGGTAAGTGAAGCGGTGATAAACCAAATACCACTCGTCTTTACCCGGAACCTGAACAGCGGAGTTGTGACCGGTTGCAAAAATATTGGTTACAGAGTCGCGCTGAATAACGATATTGTTTTCAGGAATCGTCAGTTTACCCAGCGGCGAATCAGAAGTTCCGTAGCGGACTTTGTAGTTTGGGCTGCGGGTATCGTCTTCCGACCACATGAAATAATAGGTTCCTTTGCGGTAGATCACATAGCTTCCTTCGCGAAATGTTCCGTCAACATTCATCAATTTCAGGCTTGGTTTATCGATCGAGATCATATCGTCGCTCAGTTGAACTGCAGCCATGTAACCATTTCCCCAGTACAGGTAACTTTTCCCTGTCACCGGATCAGTAAACACATCCGGGTCAATCTCCTGCCCTCCTGTAATTCCTTTGGGTTTAGAATCAATCAGCGGTTTGCCACTGTCAACGAAAGGTCCGGTAGGATTATCGGCAACTGCAACGCCGATTTTTTGCGCGGCAGTGAAATAGTAGAAATACTTGTATTCTCCGTTTATTTTCTTCTCAACAATACAGGGAGCCCAGGCATTGCGATCGGCCCAACTGACATCCTTTTTCAAATCAAGAATGACCCCTTCGTCCTTCCAGTCAACCAGATTTTCCGAAGAAAAAACTTTAAAATAAGTTCCTGACCAATTGTCAAACCCATCACTGGTTGGGTAGATGTAATATTTACCGGTTTTTTCAGAATACAAAATTTCCGGATCGGCATAATAACCATCCAACACCGGATTGTGATCTTCCGAAGCGCTCACCTGATAAACGACTTCACCTTGACCTACAATGGTGAAAGTGTATGCCACGGCTCCGTTTGAAAAATCCTGCGGTCCTTCCGGGCTCACCGTAATACCGGGAAAGCCAGCAAATAGCGGATCAAAGTTCTTCCGGTCAACTCCTAGTTTTACTGGCAGATGCATGATTTTGGCTTTTCCGTCAATCACCACATTCAGCTTTTTCAATTCAGGAGAAGTTGGTTCTACCAGCAAATCATCAAACCGTCCGAATTGACTGATCAGTTGTTTTAACTCTATTTCTGTAATCGGCATCACAGTTCCGTGACGCGGGTGAAAATTCATTGAAACCTCTTCATCAATCACCGAGAAGTTTTGCAGGTCGGTGCTTTTAGTAAACTGGTAGCGACCGCTGGTGTACATGTCGTACATCAGAATATATTCGTCCGAATTATTCAGTTTAAAAATACCGCTCCCCTCAACCGGTTTGGTTTGACAATCAACCCGTTTGTCGCTCACCAACTTGTAATCTCCGGTTAACTTGTCGGAAATAGCCAGTTTAATGCCCGGATCGCCGTCTTCAGCTTTGTGAAACAGGTAGAATTTCCCCTTAAAAGGAATAATGTCACCATCAATGCAAGCTCTGGTGTTGCTGTCGGGCGATGGAAAATACAATTGTTTGGGAGCAGCTTCCAATCCGGTGAAATCAGAATTTGCATAAGCATAATAAATGATGTCGGGACCTTCGGCTTGTTTCATCGAAAAGTAAACCATGTATTTTCCGGTCGCTTCATCGTAAATGGTCTGTGGTGCCCAAACCCGGTTAACATCACCAAATTGTTCCGGATAACTTTCAGGAATATTGACCACCAAACTTTTCCAGTTGATCAGGTCGGTCGATTTTAATAAGATCATCGCATAATTATTCCAGCCCTGCTCAGGCACATACAAGTCGGTAGCCACCATGTAAAAGGTTTTGCCGTCGTTTCCGCGCAAAATATGTGGATCGCGAACACCACCCGAAGTACTGATCTTTTTGGAATCAAGCACCGGCTCATTGTTGTTGAGAGCGCGGAAATGATAACCGTCTTCACTTACGGCATACCGAATGGCTTCTTCGCCCGGGCCGTTTCCGGTAAAATAAACAAATAAATAGGCCGAAGTTTCTTCTTTTGTTTTACATCCAAACATAAAAATTAAGGCTATCAGGAAAAGGGCTGAAAGGAATAATTTCATTGTCGGTTTTTGATTCTTCATTTTGGTTTTCAGGTTAATTTGATTCGGTATTGTTTATTTATAGAATTGACCGAAACTTCAGGCTCCAGACAATTGTTGTTTCCCATCACGATGGGTTAGGATTGAGGTGTCCAGTGTATCAGCTCTGATGATGCAGCATGGGCAAAAGTTCCATCGTATTCGTTGAGACTCCACACACCATGCCACATTCCGTCTTTTGCCTGAATCAGAAACGGGGTAACCAAACGTTTTTCTTTCCCCCATCTTCGGTAGTCGCTAAAAAGAAAGAGAAATTCCGGGCCAATTGACGACCAGTTTTCATGATCGGTACTCCTGGCAAAATGAAGCCCATTGTGGCCAGCACTTTTTTCTGTCGAGTACGAAAACAGATAGACAGAATCGAGTGGATTGGTCATTTGGGAAACAGCGCCCAGACTTGTCTGACCAAACATCAACACAATCAGACACAGGAAAAGGACAGTTCGTTTCATGGTTAGCTGAGAATTTAGTTTAGCTAATTGTCAACAAATATGGGAAAATAATCAAAAGCGTCAAAATGACGTTAATTTTAAATGGGATGTCATTCATAAAAATGAATTCATGAAGGTCTGAATAAAAACTCCCTTTTCAGGTCCGGCTTTTTACTTTGAATAACTATATCTAAACCAATCCACATCCACATAACCCTTATCTTCTTTGGGATTGAAGTTGAAAATTCCGATGCGGTCTCCCCGATAGCTTCCCCAGGTTAATTGAGAATCACTGCCAAAAGGCTTGTATGATTTACCGTTTATGCTAATAAAATACTGATTGATTCCGTTGTAATCCCAGATCGATTTGAGCCATACGAATTTCCCGGTGATTTTTATTCCTGTACTTGTATTCCCATTGTAGTCATAAACCAAAAACCGCTCGCCATTTTCCTGTTTTATCCCGAAAGTGCTATATTTTTTTGTAGAAAAATGGGTTATTCCAGCATACTGACCGTCTGACATATTGCCAATCTCCATTTTTACAGTTACGATGTTTGCTTTTGTACGCATACTGCGTTGTGTAATCGTATTGCCCGCTCTGAGAATAATCCGTTTGCTGTCGTCGGATCTTATCGGTTTAAAAGCATGAAGGCGAAGAAATCCCTTGCGATCGGTTAAAGACCACTTGTCTGCCCGTGGCTGGTAATTCCATTCCCATTGAGGACTTAGATCTGGGGAATTAAATTCATCACTGGTCTGAATGGTGAGTTTATTTTTCAACTTTATTGGTTTTGGTGCAGTCCAAACCATTGACCCTATTGTGTCTTCGCCCACCTCGCCGATGACAGGCCATCCATCAATCCATATTACCGGTAAAAGGCTGACGACACGGCCTTCCCAATTTCCTCCGGTGCCATGATGGGTAAAAAATTGCCATTTATCCGGTGCAATCTGTAATAATCCGCCCTGATTGGGTTCCCTGTCTTTCGTTGGGTCTACATGGTTTAATTGTTTGATTTTCCAGGAGCCGTAAAGGCTTTTCGAACGTTCCATCATCATCACACGACCTTCACTGTGGACTTCACTAAAAAAATGATAGTACAGGCCATTGATTTTATATAGCTTGTTGGCCTCACTTCCAAGTGATTGATAAATGATCGTGTCGGATTCCATGATCAGGCTTTTCCCATCAGGTGTCATCTTGAAAAGGTGGATGTTGTACTTCTTATTGGTTTTCGCATCAAGGGCAAAGTTGGTGGCAATGAAATACAATTGGTCATCGTCGTCGCAAAACGAGCAACAGTCGTCCCATCCGGAAACTTTCCATAACTGGTGAATCGGTTCCCAGGGGCCAGCTGGATTGGTGGCCGAACTCATGAAGAATCCATCGTCGGGCGTACCGAAATAGACCCAGAATTTACCCTTATAGTAACGGATGGAACCCGCCCAAACACCTTTGCCATAACAATTCATTCGATCCCAGTTCATTTCCGGGCTAATGCGGGTAAGGTCGTTTGCTACATGGCCGATAATTTCCCAGTTGACAAGATCTATGGAATGAAGCACCACCATACCCGGCGAAAACTGCATGGTAGATGATATGGCATAATAGTCGTCGCCAACACGTATGGCGTCAATATCACTATAATCGCCTGGAATGACCGGATTACAATAAGTTCCATCACCCTGATCACCCCATTTGGGGGTTTGCTGGGCTAAAACGGATTGATATCCGACAATGAAGAAAATAATACAAATTAAGATATGGAAGCTTCTCATAATTTTTTCAACTTTATTGTTTAACCATAAACTGATATATGCCCGATTCAACTTATAGATGATTTTGCACTTTCCCGTCCGAAGAAATTTTATTCCATGGCAAACTGATGCGATCTTTCCACCCTCCCAAATATCGCTTTCTTTTGCACCAGGAATATATACTGTTATCAGTCGCATTGGCAAAGATTCAGCGTTTTTGGCTTAAAGCTGACTGTTTAGCAATCAGGATATTTCGCCGAAATAATTCGTTTTGACTCTTTCCTTCAAACAGTTGACTCAAAAAGCTTATTTCAGGGTGACTATCATTGTGCTTTTTTTGAAATGGAATTTCATACCATTCAGGAAAAATCGTTTCCTGATTTTTCAGGTTTAGAATGGTGGTCTATCTGGGAAAGTCAAAAATCATAGAATAAATAAAAGACTTCATTGATTTTCAATCAGACAAAATCAATGAACTCAAAATTTTCGAAACAAAAATAATCATTCAGTTCTCAATCAGGCAAATATTTCCTGCTATATTTTTGCTCTTAAAAATGCGAAATAACTAATTACAATGTAACAAACCAAAGAAACCATCATTGCTGCCCACATGCTTACGCTTTGCGCCAATCAACACATAACGGGTATAAAAACAACGCCTCCAACAATGGCCATTACCGATACCAAACCACCAATTTTAGTTCTCGGACCAAGTTGCCTGATGCTCAACGCAAAAATAGTCGGATACATCAGCTACATGAAAAAGCTGGTTGGAAAATGGCCCACACGTCTATCCATCCGGCGAATAACACGCAAACTACTGCAAACAAGATATTTATTACACTGCAGATTCCCATCAGTTTTCGTGGTTCAATGTATTTCAAAACGAATGCATAAGCAAACCGGCCAACAGCAAACGCCACCAACATTCGGGTAAGCATAAGGCACCGATTTTTTCACCGTTCCTGCTATAATCTTTAAAGTAGGTAATGAAAAGCTCCATGTTCCCACCTGCGCACCATTGTAAAAGAACTATGCAATCACACCCTCATGAAAATGTGGGTAACGAAGCCGATCGAAATAGCTCATTCCCCCGGTGGTTTCTTCGGTTTTCTCGTCAACAATTTCGGGAAATTTGATTTTCATCATCATCAACGACCACTAAAACTCAACACCGCACAAGATCAGGCATAGGGGATACAACCTTAATGGTTTGCGACCTCAGGAAGCTTTCGTATTCGATGGCAGCTTTCATCACCTGAATATTTTCAGGAGTCGGTTCATGGCCCGAGAAGATAAATATGGTTCCGATCAACACACCCATAATTGAATCGATGGGCTTGAATGCCAGCGAAAAGTTCAGCCGCCACTCCGAAGTGCGTGAATCGCCCAATTCAGCAATAAATGCATTGGCCCCCAGTTAAAAGAAAGCCAATCTACTGGCCATCAAGCATAATGAGCCAAAAAAAAATAAACACCTTAGTATCACAAAGCATGAGCAGACGAGCTAACTGTTGGGATAATGCAGTTGCGGAGAGCTTCTTTAAAACCTTAAAAACAGAATGTGTTTATCATCAAAAATACAACACTATAAACGAAGCTGAACTATCTGTTTTTGAGTATGTAGAAACATGGTACAACAGACGAAGACTACACTCTTCGTTAGGATACTTAACACCATATCAATTTGAAATTAAATATCAGCAAAC